>JABNAD010001012.1_pt1 | contig 12014 bp, 11 predicted proteins | sample 7240381 | NCBI WGS metagenome assembly JABNAD01 (sample SAMN11332834, study PRJNA596920) | anaerobic digester metagenome | biome: digested sludge; isolation source: digested sewage sludge-derived enrichment culture grown on H2/CO2 | place: Germany: Goettingen | reverse complement strand
GGAGGGGGCTTGGTGGCGGCTTCGCCGCCACCAAGCCCCCTCCTTAAAAAACACACGCAAATAAAAGTCTTTCTGATCCCCCATTTTGCGGGAGAAAAATCTCATGCTTTTTCCCGGACAATAGTGATAAAAATATTGATGTGATTTACCCTGACAATTTCGAACTTAAAACCGGATTTCAGCAGATCCGGAATATGCTGCAACGTTATTGCCTGAACAGAAAAGGCGCAGCAATGGCCATGCTGACATCATTTACGGATGACTTTAACACCATCGGCCGGTTAACCGGGACAACTGCCGAAATGGTCTATCTGCTCCGGTTTGCCGGCAACTTTCCGGCCCAGGACTATTACGACCTTTCGGAAGCACTTGTGCAGATCAGGGTACCCGGCACTTTCTGTGAACCGGAGACCCTCTCAGAGCTTCGCCTTTCGCTGATTGCCATAACTGAAATCATCCGCTATCTGAACAGACTAGATGCCGGGGAATTTCCATACCTGAAATCATTGGCTCCCGAAGCAATCCCTGACCAGTCAATCATCAATAAAATCGAATCCATCATTGATGACAAATCAGAAATAAGGGATAAAGCCAGCGATAAGTTATTCAGCATCAGGAAGGAAATCCGCAGCCGAATTTCGGGGGTCGACCGAAGGATTAACCAGATTCTGGCTACCGCCCGGCGCGAAGGCATCGCCCAGGATGACACTGAGCTGACCATTCGGAACGGCAGGCTGGTTATACCGCTGCCGGCCTCAAACAAACGGAAACTCAACGGCTATGTACACGATACATCCGCAACCGGGCATACTGTTTTTGTAGAACCAGCGGAAGTTTTTGAAATCAATAATGAAATCCAGAATCTCAGGGTTGAGGAAAAACAGGAGATCGCCCGCATACTTGTTGATCTGGCAGATTTTCTCAGACCTTTTATCAATGACCTTCTGCAATATTACAATTTCCTGGGCGAAATGGATTTTATCCGCGCCAAGGCGCTACTGGCCATTGAAACCGGCGCCGTTAGGCCTGAGCTGATAAACGAGCCCATGATCCGATGGCGCAAAGCAGTTCATCCGCTGCTGATGATCGCCCTCCGACAGCAGGGAAGGAAAATTGTAGAACAAGACATAGAACTTTCGGGAACCCAGAGAATCATGGTTATCAGCGGCCCGAATGCGGGCGGCAAATCGGTCTGCCTGAAAACTGCCGGCCTTCTGCAGTATATGCTTCAGTGCGGTTTGCTGATTCCAGTAAGCGATGATTCCAAAGCGGGCATTTTCAGTAAAATATTCCTTGAGATCGGCGACGAACAATCTCTTGAAAATGACCTGAGTACTTACAGCTCCCATTTAATCCACATCCGCAATTTCATCGAAAATTCTGACGGGAGGTCCCTGATACTGATCGATGAATTCGGAGCAGGAACTGAACCTCAGCTCGGCGGGGCCATGGCTGAGGCCAGTCTCGAAAAACTAAATGAAAACGGTTGTTTCGGGATTATCACCACCCACTATACAAATCTGAAACTGATGGCCGATAAATTTCCCGGTGTCTTCAACGCTGCCATGCTCTTTGACACTCAGGCCATGCAGCCACTCTTTAAACTCAGTCCCGGCAAACCCGGTAGTTCCTTTGCCTTTGAAATTGCCAGAAAAATAGGCTTTCCTGAAAAAGTTCTGGTTAACGCCACATCAAAAATAAGTCAAAGTCAGCTTGACTTTGAAAAGCAACTCGCTCAACTGGAAGTTGATAAAAAGTTCATTGAGCAAAAAACAGCCGAACTGAAGGTCGCCGATGAAACACTCTCAACACTGGTAAACCGGTATGAAACGCTGCTTAAAAACCTTGAATCACAGCGCAATGAAATGCTCAAAGGAGCCAGAATCAAAGCGCAGCAATTGCTCGATCAGTCGAACCGCCTCATTGAAAATACCATTCGCCAGATAAAGGAAAACAAAGCAGACAAAGAAAAAACCCGCGCATTACGCGAAAAACTTGAAGAAGCAAAAACAGATCTGATCAGCGATGAATCCACGCTCATTACCGAAACAGAGACTTATACAATTGCTCCGCAGAAAAAAGAACCCGGGAACAAGCAGGAAGGTAAGCCCGCCGGTCCATTGAAAAAGGGCAGTTTCGTCAAAATGGAGGGACAGGAAACAGTCGGAAAAATTGAAGAAATCCGGGGCAGGCAGGCAAGCGTGCTTTTCGGCTCGGTGAAACTCAGAACCAGCATCGATAAGCTTCTGCCAGCCACCTACACTGAAATACGCATCTGGGAAGCCGGTCAGCGATTCAGCAAACCGCCTGTCAGTGTGATCCATCAATTGAATGACAAAATGGCCGACTTTAAAATGTCCATTGATATCCGCGGAAAAAAGGCCGATGAAGCCCAGGAGGTCATTGCCCGTTACATCGACCAGGCCATTCTGCTGAGGGTTAATGAAGTACGCATATTACACGGCAAAGGTGACGGCGTATTGCGGAATATCCTGCACGCTTACCTGCGCGACACGCCCGAAGTTGTGAGATTTGAGGATGAAAGCCTGGAACGAGGCGGCCATGGCGTTACATTGGTATACTTCAGATAAATGGTACCTGCTGAATAACCGGTTGGCATCATTGTTGATATGCAGGTAATTAAATATTTAAATGTAACTTATGTCAGACTCCCGATACAGTAACGATACTGTTACAAAACTAAAAAAGCTGCTTTCCTCCCGGAACACGCAAAAGAATATTGCCGGATTCATCGTTGGCGCCCTCGGCGGATTCATATATTACCGTCTTGTTGGCTGTAATTCAGGCGGATGCGCCATTACTTCCAATCCAACCATGAGCATATTGTGGGGGGCAGCCATGGGGTACCTGCTGGCAGATATTTTTAAAATCAGGGAAAAAACAAAGGCAGAAGATACTGCTTAAAAGAATTCCTGAAGGTTTACTTTTTCCTGCTTTTCTCCGAAATCAGTTTATAGGAGATCATAATCCATTCCCTGAGCAGGCCATCGGAAACCGATCCGTCGATATCCACGGTATTCCAATGTTGTTTGTTCATATGATAACCCGGCCTCACAGCAGGATAATGCTCACGCAACTCGAGGGCCAGTTCAGGGTCACATTTCAGGTTAACCGATAACGGGCCTTCAAGGTCCGTCAATGCAAACATCTTTCCGTTCACCTTAAAAACCAGGGTGGTCTCATCAAAGGGAAAGTGCTCGGTCACCCCGGGCAGTGAGAGGCAGAAGTCACGGAGTTCTTCTATATTCATAGGTAAGTAGAAAAGACAAAAGTATAAAGAACAACGGTAAGACCCAAGTAATGTACACAGATACTGATCAACTGTCACGTTCATACCAGGGAAAATCCGTGATTTTACGGCCGGAATGGGCCATTGTGTGCTGCACAATCTAACGTTTTCAATCGTTTGCATCAATAACTGTTAATTTTATCCAATGGCAATTATCAGGCTCTGTATCAATTTATTAGCCTGTCAAATCACCTTAGTTACCAGTTATTTATCCACAACGTTGGTCAGAATTTAAATTATATGTTACCTTTGTGTGCTTTGCCGGTATCTCAGTCCGGAATCAGGGATAAACAGAACATTATCTAAATCTTCGGATATGTCATTAACCAAAAAAACATCTGACCTCAAAAAGAGGATGCGTGATGCATTGATGGGAGGTGGCCAGGTAGCTATTGAGAAGCAGAAAGCAACGGGAAAGATGACCGCCCGTGAGCGAATCATTGCGCTGGTTGACCCCAAATCATTTCACGAGTATGACCTGTTTGTGGAGCATGCAGGTAAGGACTTCAACATGGGCGACAAATATCTGCCCGGTGACGGAGTTATTACCGGAACGGGCACCATAAACGGTTACCCTGTATGTATTTACGCGCAGGACTTTACTGTTGCCGGAGGATCGCTTGGCTATATGCATGCCAAGAAGATTACCAAAATCATGGATCATGCCATGAAACTGAAAGTGCCCATCATCGGGATCAACGACTCCGGTGGTGCCCGTATTCAGGAGGGCGTGAACTCGCTGGCCGGATACGGAGAGATATTCTACCGCAATACCCAGGCCTCGGGTGTAATCCCGCAGATCAGTGTTATCCTCGGCCCCTGTGCCGGAGGTGCCGTTTATTCACCAGCACTTACCGACTTCGTTTTCGTTGTTGACAAGATTTCAAAGATGTTTATCACCGGCCCCGAGGTTATCAAAACCGTGCTGGGTGAAGAAATCTCAATGGAAGAACTGGGAGGGGCCCGCGTTCAGAGCGAAATTACCGGAAATGCTCATTTCTTTGCTGAAAGCGAGCAGGAATGCTTCGACCAGATTAAAACCCTTTGCAGTTTTATACCCTGGAACAACATTAAAAAGGCGGAAGCTTTCCCGAAAAAACCTCCCCGCTCCAGGAGCTACAATATTGATAAAATTTTCCCGACAAACCCGCGGCAGCCATACGATGTAAAGGATATTATCCGGTCAATTGTGGATGATTCTGAATTCTTTGAAGTGCAAAGTATGTTTGCGGCCAACATCGTGATCGGTTTTGCGCGCCTCAACGGCCATACTGCAGGATTTGTCGCCAATCAGCCGCTGGTGCTTGCCGGTGTGCTTGATGTGGATTCCTCGGATAAGGCCGCACGTTTTATCCGTTACTGCGACGCTTTCAATATTCCGCTGGTAACCCTGGTTGACCTGCCGGGCTATCTTCCGGGTGTTGATCAGGAACATGCAGGTGTAATCAGGCACGGCGCTAAAGTATTGTATGCCTACTCTGAAGCTACAGTACCCAAAATGACGGTGATTCTGCGCAAAGCATACGGAGGCGGTTATATCGCCATGTGTTCCAGTCACCTTAAGGCTGACTTTGTCTTTGCTTGGCCAACCGCTGAGATCGCTGTGATGGGCCCTGAAGGCGCCGCCAATATTATCTTCCGCAATGAGATCAAGAATGCCGAAAATCCGGAAGAGATGCGTAAACTCAAAATCAAGGAGTACAAGGAGAAATTTGCCAATCCTTACGTGGCTGCCGCTTACGGCTATGTTGACGCGGTGGTTGAACCCGCCGAAACCCGCAATATGCTGATTCACGCCCTCGAAATCTCCGCAGAGAAAATCGAAGTCCGCCCGAACAAAAAACATGGAATTCCACCGTTCTAATCCAACACATTATGGAAGGAAACAGTAGTCAGGCATTTAAAACCATCATTATCGACAACATCAAGTACAAGACCACGCTTACCAAAAAATTTATGGCGCGGAAAATGTACGAGCCTGTCGATTACAACAAGGTGTATTCCTTTATCCCCGGCACCATCCGAAAAGTTTTCGTTAAGGAAGGTGACAGGGTAAAGCAGGGAACTAATCTACTCGAACTGGAAGCCATGAAAATGGTTAACAATATCGCCGCCCCCATCGATGGAGTGGTTGCCAGGATCAATGTGAAAACAGGGGATCTGGTAGCCAAGAACTTCCTCCTGATAGAACTTAAGTAAAGAAACCCTGCCGAATTTATAACGGGACAGCGTTGACTGTCCCGTTTCTTTTTGCGCTTTCAGGCACCACACCTGCTCCTGCCCGAAAATACAGAACTATTCCATTTATTCTTCATCAAGAAAAGCCGCGAAGGCTTCATTTCCTTTACTGATAAGGCTTAGAAGTTCACCCCGGCCATCTCCCGTTTCAGCAGATGTAATAACGTATGAAGGAATTTCCTCCCAGGTTTCTGATAGTTTTGCCTTAAAGTCGGCAACGTTTGAAGCAAGCTGATTGGCCGAAAGTTTGTCAGCCTTGGTAAAAACAATGGTAAAAGGAAGTTGCTCCTGACCAAACCAGTTTATAAACTCAATATCAGCCTTTTTAGGCTCAATGCGCGCATCAACAAGAATAAAGGTATTAACCAGACTGGGTCTTTTCAGGAAATACTTCCTGATCATCAATTCCCACTTTTCACGCTCCTTCTTCGAAATTCTTGCATAACCGTATCCGGGGAGGTCAACCAGGTACCACTCGGAATTGATGATAAAGTGGTTGATCAATCTGGTTTTCCCGGGTGTTGCTGAAGTACGGGCAAGGTTTTTTCGCTCAAGCAGCATATTGATCAACGAGGACTTACCCACGTTGGACCGGCCGATAAAGGCATATTCCGGCTTTACAGGCTCAGGACACTTTGCCGGATCGGAATTGCTGACATGGAAATCTGCAGTACGAATGATCATTCCTTATTCCTCAGTAATGGTCAGGTGGCGCTCAATTTTAATCTCATAAATATCGTTGATAGTAATGATTATACCCGACTCCTCAACCTCCCCGAACTCATCATTAATGGCCGTCCCGAAATACCTCATGGTTGAAGAAAGGTTCATATAGGCATTAACCAGTGGTGGAATATTTTCGCCCAATCCCCTCACCTGCTGAATCAGCATTTTATAATCCTTATCATACACATCATAGGGGAATGCCTGTTTCAGTTCGTTCACATCAGTTTCAATCTTCAGGGGATGAATGGGATAAACCAGCCGGTCGCGGTCTCCAAAATACTTTTTCATAAACCAAAGGATCATATCACGGCCCTTGCGGTTGAAATCAGGATACATGGTAATTTTTCCGAAAAAGTATTTTGCATCCGGATAAATCAGCACCAGCGCACCGAGTCCGTCCCAGATATTATCGAGGGAATACATCCCTTTGCGGATGTTGTTAGTAGGCTGGTAGGCCGGTTGTACAAAAGACCTGCCCAATTCAATGGTATGAGGCAGATAATTTTCGACAAACTCTTTGGAATAGTGAAAAAGTTTAAAGGTAGGTGTGTGGTATTCCCCATCTTCCCCTTTTGCAAGGAATTTGCAGTGGAGATACCTGTAGCCACCCACGATCTCCTTATCAACCGGATTCCAGACAATTAACTGCTCAAAAGGATTCTCGCATGTGTCATAATAATCAAGGTCACAGGCAAGCCCTGTCCCTCCGCCGGCATCCCGAAAGGTAATTTCGCGCAACCGCCCGATCTCACGGGTTACGTTGGGTGCATTGAAATGATTGACGATATATATCTGGTTATTCCCTGAATTGGTTTTCCGTATCATTCTTTCGGCAGTCAATTCAGCTTCAAGCAACTCCCGGTCAACCGGCGGTATAATCTGTTCCATCTTCATGGTTAGCAATTTAGAACAATCCTGTGTTTAGATTTTGAATGTGGCCGAAGGATCATCCTTCAGTCTGTAGATATGCTCCCTGAGCAGCGCTACCCATTTTCCGTCCCGGAAACGCTTGTCAAAAAAAGCTACAGGAACCGGCTCGCCAAAAGTAATGACAATATCCTTATCTTTTTGCCTGTACATCTCATCCACAAGATATAGCATTTCAATATTGGCTTTCAGTCCCAGGAATTTCCTCACATTGGCCAGATTGTAGAAAAAATCAGAATTTCTTCCGCTGATATGCACCGGCAGGATGTCGCGGTCGAATTTTTTTGCCTTGCTCAAAAAGGTCTTCTTCCACTCCAGGTCAATAATCTCACCCTTTATTTTCCGCGAACACAAACCTGCGGGAAAATAAAGAATAGTCTTGTCTGAGGCGAAGGCTTCATCATACAGCGCGATATTTTCAGCATTTGACCCATGCTTGTTTATAGGGATAAACAGTGGTTTAAGATTGGGCAGGTGCATCAGGAAATCGTTCACAGGTGCCACGATATCAGGCCTGACTTTCCCAACTGCATACATCAGCGCCATTCCGTCAAGACCACCCAGCGGATGGTTCGAGGCAACCACAATGCGTTCGGATTTCAGGAGATTCTGTTCGCCCCTGATAACTATGTTCGCGCCAAAATCCCGGAGTATGGACTCAAGAAACGGCTGACCTACTTTGTCCTTGTGATCATTCAGGCTTTTATTCAACTCATCCTGATGTATAACGCGTTTCAGATAGCTGATGATAAATCCAGGCAATATTTTAAGCAACCGGGGATTTTTACCGGCAATAACCCGCTCCAGATCAATAAAACCTGGCGCTGATTTTATATCTGTCCGATCCGGAAACTCCGTCATATCGAAAAAATTTCTTCTTAAAAATTTATACAAATTTATGAAAATCGGCCTTACCCGGTAATCCCTTACCCCTTAAAATACTGCATTTAAGAATACGGAGGGCACATTCGATGTAAACCTGCCTATTAGTTATTGATATTCAAATATTTAGGAAACTAAAATTTCCGAAACAGCCATGAGTGGTCAAAAAGTTATCAACAATAGTGGTAAAAAGTGGTAAAAAGTGGTAAAAGCATACTATATTTACCCCACAAAATGATAAAAATCTATCATGATAGAAATCATTGGAGTACATGACTGTAAAGTTGACGCCAAGGGGAGGCTGATGTTGCCTTCTGCCCTTAAGGCGCAGCTTGACGCCGTTATTGCCGATGGTTTTATCCTGAAGCGGAGCATTTTTCAGCCCTGTCTCGAATTGTATCCAAAATCCGAATGGAACAGGGCCGTGAAAGGGGTGAATAAACTGAACCGTTTCGTGAAGAAAAACAATGATTTTATCAGGGTTTTCATGGCAGGGGTAAGGGAGGTAGAGCCTGACAACACCGGGAGGCTGCTGATTCCGAAAGACCTTGCCGTATTTGCATCAATCAGCAGGGACATTGTTCTGGCTTCGGCCCTGAACATGATTGAAATCTGGGACAAGGAAAAGTATGAAGCATCCATCAGCGAGAGTCTCAGTGACTTTTCGCAACTGGCCGAGGATGTAATGGGGCAGATAAACGAAACCGAGGATTAGCTTATGTATCACAATCCGGTGATGTTGAAAGAATGCATTGATGGCCTGGCCATTGATCCGGCAGGCACCTATGTGGATCTCACATTCGGTGGCGGTGGGCATTCACGGGCCATTCTCGGCAGGCTCAGCACCGGCAGACTGATTGCTTTTGACCAGGATGCAGATGCAATTTCAAATGCCCCGGATGACCCCAGATTTACACTAATCAACCAGAATTTCCGGTATCTCGTAAATTTTCTCCGCCTTTACAAGGCTGTTCCGGTTGACGGCATACTTGCCGACCTGGGCATCTCTTCTTACCAGATCGATCAGGCCGAAAGGGGCTTTTCTACCCGCTTCGACGCGGAACTGGACCTGAGAATGGACCGGAAATCCGGATTGACTGCCCGGCAGGTGATCAATCAGTATACCACCGATGAGCTTATAAGGATATTCCGCCAGTACGGCGAATTGCCAAATGCCTACCGCATTGCAATGAGAATTGCTGATGTAAGGGGGGCCGGGGAAATTATAACTACAACACAGCTGAAAGACATCCTGCAGCCCCTGGCTGAAAGAGGAAGGGAAAACAAGTTCTTTGCCAGGGTCTTCCAGGCATTGCGCATCGAAGTAAATGCCGAACTGGATGTCCTGAAGGAAATGCTGACTCAGACCACTAAGGTGCTGAAACCGGGCGGACGGCTGGTGGTTCTGACCTATCACTCTCTGGAAGACAGGCCGGTAAAGAATTTCATGAAAACCGGAAATTTCGAAGGCATCGAAAACAAAGACTTTTTCGGCAACCTCATAGCGCCTTTCCGCCCTGTCAACAGAAAGCCGATAGTTGCCGGAGAGGAAGAACTGACTGCCAATAATCGTGCACGCAGCGCCAAACTCAGAGTGGCAGAAAGGAGCAATGATGAGTAGCGTCAGGAATACGCCCAAGCCCAAACAGGTTGAAAAACCGGCCCGTAAAAGACGACTGAAAGCATTCACCACGCTCAACCGCAAGATGCATGTGGGAAGTTCATTGCACAGCATCGTTGACGGGAGTTTTCTCACACGGGATAACCTTGTGAAACAGGTACCTTTTATCCTGTTTCTCACCCTGATTGCAATATTCTATATAGCCAATTCTTACAATGCCGAGAAAACAATCATTGACATCTCACGGACAAAAAGGGAGCTGCAGGAGCTTCGCTACGAATACATTACAACCAAATCGAACCTGATGTTCCACAGCAAACAGTCGGAAGTTGCTTCCAGGCTGAAGAACAGCGGGCTGAAAGAGTCATTGGAACCGCCTGTAAAAATTTATCAATCAGAGAAATAAAGGATGGATAACAATAAGCGGGAAATATTAAAGAAGGTTTATCTGGTCTATTTTGTTATGGTCGCTGTTGGCCTGGCAATTATCGGCAAGGCGGCCTATATTCAGTTTGTTGAAGGAGATAAATGGCGCGAAAAGGCAGAAAAAGAAACCATCCGTTATGATAAAATCGAGGCCAACAGGGGCAACATTCTGGCTTCCGACGGCAGTCTGCTTGCAGCTTCGGTTCCTGTATTTGAGTTGCGCATCGATGCAGGCAACACCCATTATGATGATGAGTTCTTTTATGACAATGTTGATTCACTGGCATGGCACCTTTCCAATCATTTCAGGGACAGAAGCAAACAGGAATACAAACAATTGCTTGTAAAAGGAAGGAAGAACAACAAAAGGTATCTGCTGCTGAAAAGAAATGTGACCTATGATGACCTGAAGAAAGTAAGGAAATTCCCGGTTTTCCGCCTGGGAAAATACCGGGGCGGACTGATTGCCGAAGCCAAAAACAAGCGGGAACTTCCGTTCAGGTGGCTTGCTTTCCGCACCATTGGCTGGGATAAGGATGGAGAAAATAATGATATTGGTCTTGAGGGCGCATACAGCAACATACTTGAAGGTGAAAAGGGACAACGGCTTGTACGACTGATCGGTAAAGGAGTCTGGCGCCCGCTGAACGATGAAAACGAAATTGAACCCCGTGACGGACACGACATCGTTACCACCATCGATATCAATATACAGGATGTTGCCGAAGATGCGCTGATGCGTCAGCTTATTGCAAATGAAGCCGACCATGGCTCGGTGGTGCTCATGGAAGTTGCCACCGGTAATATCCTTGCCATTGCCAATCTGGGCAAAAACAGCAAAGGGGAATACGAGGAAAAATACAATTATGCCATAGGAGAAAGTTCAGAACCGGGGTCAACTTTCAAACTGGCATCACTGATCGCGGCACTGGACGAAGGCCTGCTCAGCCTGAATGACACCGTTGATACGGAAGGCGGGACTGTCAGATTTGCCAACAGAATCATGCGGGATTCTCATCATGGAGGCTATGGAAGGATCAGCGTAAGGCGTGCATTTGAACTTTCCTCCAATGTCGGTATATCAAAAGTCATCCACAAGGCGTATAAAGACAAGCCCCAGCAGTTCATTGACAAACTCTACTCCATGCGCCTGAACCTCCCGCTTGGGCTTGAGATTGCCGGAGAGGGCAAGCCATCCATCAAGAATACGGAACATAAATACTGGTCGAAGGTTTCATTGCCGTGGATGTCAATCGGATATGAAGTTGCCATTACGCCTTTGCAGACCCTGGCTTTTTACAACGCGATTGCCAACAACGGGGTGATGGTTAAGCCGCGCTTCGTAAAAGAAATCAGGCTGGCCGGAGAAACCATCCAAACATTCGGGCCGGAAGTTCTTTCACCATCCATTGTGAAAAATCCTGAAACCATCGCACTGGCAAAATCAATAATGGAGGGGGTTGTAGAAACAGGAACAGCCACACACCTTAAAAATCCCATTTATAAAATAGCCGGCAAAACCGGAACTGCCCAGATTGCACAAAACAATGCCGGGTACAACAAATCGAACTACAAAGCCTCCTTCGTGGGCTACTTTCCGGCTGATTCGCCCAGGTATTCAATGATTGTGGTCATCAACAATCCGCAGAAGGGCATCTATTACGGCGGCTCAATTGCAGGTCCGGTATTCCGCGAGGTTGCGGATAAGGTATACGCCACCCGCCTTGACCCCATAATAAACAGGACGGATTCCATACCCGCGACATTCCCCCTTCTCGCTTCAGGCAAAGGAAATGAACTGGAAATGCTGATGAAGGAGATCAACATAGCTTTTCCGGCAGGGAACCAAAGCGAATGGATTACCTATAAAGGTCAGGATACAAC
>JABNAD010001011.1_pt1 | contig 12018 bp, 6 predicted proteins | sample 7240381 | NCBI WGS metagenome assembly JABNAD01 (sample SAMN11332834, study PRJNA596920) | anaerobic digester metagenome | biome: digested sludge; isolation source: digested sewage sludge-derived enrichment culture grown on H2/CO2 | place: Germany: Goettingen | reverse complement strand
TTCCCGGTGGAGATTTAACGCATTTAAAGAAAATCTCCGCACTGATGGACAAGATTATCTCCTTTTAAAAAAGCAGAATACAACCAAGCACCTATCCCCATCCGTAATGAAGAGATAACGGAAGATCTAAAAAAAGTAGCATAAACACTGATCGATCGCGTTTTTATATCACAAGTTTTTGTAAATTTGAAGTGTAAATCCTGCAGAAAAATATACCGGCAAAACAACTTATACCTAAATTACATCATATGCAAAACAGACGCGAGTTTCTAAAAAAAATGGCCATAGGCACTGTTGCCTTGAATTCGGCCACTTCCCTGCTCCATGCAGCAGGAAGCAAACCAGCCAAAAACGTGAAATTATCGGTATCACCCAACTCTTTTATCAATATCGGCCTGATCGGCAAGGGAGGCATGGGAACCTCAGACACCCTTACCGCATTAACGGTTAAAGGCGTTAAGCTTGTTGGGGTTTGTGACTTGTACGATAAACGGTTAAAAGATGCCAAGGCGCAATGGGGAAATGAAATTTTCGTTACGAAAGATTACCGGGAAATTCTTCAACGGAAAGATATCGATGCGGTAATTATTGCTACTCCCGACCATTGGCACCAACCGATAGCCATTGAGGCGATGAAGGCCGGCAAACACATTTATTGCGAAAAACCAGTCATCCATAAGCTGGCAGAAGGAAAAGGCCTGATCGAAGCGCAGAAAAAAAGCGGAGTCCTTTTCCAGGTAGGCAGTCAGGGCATGGCCTCCCTGGGAAACAGGGCAGCCCGGTTGCTGATTCGGCAGGGAATTATCGGAGCGGTTAATTTTGTTGACGGGCAGTTCACTTCAGCTCCGGGCATGCTAAATGCCTTTACCGCACCCGATGATGCCTCTGAAGAAACAATCTGGTGGAGCCGTTTTCTGGGAAACGCGCCTAAAATCCCATTCAACCCCCACCATTTTTTTGAATGGAGAAACTGGAAAGATTATGGTACGGGCATAGCAGGAGACCTGTTTGTACATGTCCTCTCAAGCATTCACTATATCATGGATGCAATAGGCCCGGAAAAGGTATATACCACCGGAGGAATACATCACTATACCGACGGTTCACGAGATACGCCCGATATCATGCTGGGATATTTCGATTATCCCGACAGGAATAACACAGGAGCTTTTACGGTGCAGCTGGGAGCCAATTATGTGGATGGCGTATCCAAAAAGTGGGGAAGCATGGATTTCAGGATTGTCGGTTCAAAAGGTTCATTGGACGTGGGCTGGGATAAAATTGTACTGAAAACAACCGGGGATGTCAATACCAAAGATTTTGAAGCATTGGGGGAATTGGGACAGGAGTTTGATGCTCCCCGGAAAGTATCCTCCCGTGAGTATGTTTTCAATGCGAAGAAAGGGTACAAAGGAGGACATTATGACCATCATTTCAATTTTTTCAATGGAATCAGGAACAATACACCGTTGACGGCAGACGTCCTCTTCGCAGTCAGAACTGCAGCACCTGCACTGCTGAGTTACGAAAGCTATTTACGCAACGAAGCAATCAAATGGGATGCTCAGAAACTCAAAATAAGAAAATAGATAAGCTGCAAAAAAATTATTAGCCGCAAGATTTAAGTGTTTTTGTAACACTTGTGAAGATTTAATTAATATTTTTGCACTATCAAACATAAAGAAACATAACATGAAAAGAACAATTCCTCTGATCCTGATGTCCCTGATCGTATGCGGTAGACCGACCGCCGGCATGCTATCTGCCCAGGAGCAGTCAGACCGTTATGCGGAAATCATCAACCCTAAACTGTTGCACATCAACCGCGAAGAGCCGCGGTCAACATTCTCTTCATTCACAGATCTAAAGGAAGCCCTTGCTGCCGGTTACATATCCAAAGGAAGCGATGTGGTGCTACTGAACGGGAGTTGGAAGTTTCATTACACCGACCGGTTCAGTCAACGCCCTAAAGAAGGCTTTCAGAAGGCTGATTTTGACGACAGCGGATGGAACGATATCCGGGTGCCGGGCAACTGGGAGGTGCAGGGATTTGGTGTTCCCATTTATGTGAATACCACCTACGAATTCACCTCTCCGGGCCACACACCCTACTGGGATAGGCCCAATCCCCCACTCGTTCCGGAAGAATTCAACCCCACGGGAACCTATCGGAAAACATTTACCCTTCCCGACAACTGGCAGGAAAAGGAGATCATCCTCGTTGCAGATGCAGCCAGAGGAGCAGCCTACTACTACCTCAACGGGGAGTTCGTCGGCATGAACAAGGAGGGCAAGCTACCGGCACGATTCAACGTGACCGATCAGGCAAAAGCGGGAGAAAACGTGCTGGCGGTACAGATTCACCGCTGGAGCAGTGGTTCCTACCTGGAGTGTCAGGACTTCTGGCGGCTCTCGGGGTTTGACCGCGATGTCTACCTCTATGCCCGTCCCAAGCTACACCTGGCGGATATCTTCGCTCATCCGGGCCTCGATGCCAGCTACACCAACGGACAGTTTGCGCTCGATATCACCGTAGCTTCCCCCGAAAGAAACACCCGCCCATTCACTCTCACCTACACCCTGTCGGACGAAGCCGGCAAAAAAGTGGCCGGCGGATCCCTCACTGAAAAAGTTTCCGAAAGAGCATCCGTTCGCTTTGAAGAGATGATACCCGGCGTGAAAAAGTGGAGCGCCGAGACACCCCACCTCTATACGCTAGCCGTTGAGCTGATGGATGAAAAGGGAAGCACCCTCGAAGCGACAGCCCTGAAAGTAGGTTTCCGTACAGCAGAAATTAAAAACCGCCAGTTCCTGGTGAACGGGCAGCCGATACTGTTGAAAGGGGTGAACCTGCATGAACACAACGAACATACCGGCCATTACGTCACCGAAGAGTTGATACGCAAAGATTTCGAACTGTTCCGCAAATACAACGTCAATGCCGTGCGTACCAGCCACTACCCGCAACCGGAACTCTTCTACAGGCTGGCTGACGAATACGGGATCTACGTGATCGACGAGGCCAACATCGAAAGCCATGGGATGGGATACAACCTCCGAAAAGGAGGTACGCTGGGAAACAACCCACTCTTTCTGGAAGATCACCTGAGCCGCACCTCCGGCATGGTGGAACGGGATAAGAACCACCCCTGCGTCATCACCTGGTCACTGGGCAACGAGGCTGGTAACGGATACAATTTCTACGAGACCTATCGCTGGATCAAAAGCCGCGACACCTCCCGCCCCGTGCAGTACGAACGGGCTGTAATGGAGTGGAACAGCGATATCTTCGCACCGATGTACTCCGATCCCGATGAGATCGAGCGGTACGCCAACGATCCCGCATCCGACCGCCCCCTTATCCTCTGTGAGTACGCTCATGCCATGGGAAACAGCCTGGGCAACTTCACCGAATACTGGGACATCATCCGGAAGTACCCCCTGTTGCAGGGAGGCTTTATCTGGGACTGGGTAGACCAGGGACTGGTGAAGAACGATGAGAAAGGGAACCGTTTCTGGGCCTACGGAGGCGACTACGGGCCAACAGGTACTCCCAGTTCGGGTGACTTCTGCATCAACGGTGTGGTCTTCCCCGACCGGAGCGTGAAACCACATACCGAAGAGATGCGCAAGGTGTACCAACATGTCTGGTTCCGCAATTTCAACCCGGTGGACGGGTCGGTAGAACTCTTCAACGAGCACTTCTTCTCCGATCTGAGTAATTACCAGATTACATACAGCATCAAAACCGAAGGAAAGGAACTGGCCCAGGGGAGGCTGCAGGCAGAAGCAGCTCCACAGGAGGCCGTAAAGGTAGCGGTACCCGGCTGGGCCCGTTACGCCGGACGCAAAGAGCAGCTGACCGTCAACTTTACGGTCACACAGCAGAAGGAGGAACGGCTGATCCCTGCCGGCTGGGTGGTAGCCCGTAACCAGTTTGTGGTCAACGATTACTCTGCCCGGATAACCGGGAAGCTGAAAGCAGCCGGAACAGAAGAGACAGAAACCTCGGTGATCGTAAGCGGCCGCCGTTTCAAGGCTGTCTTCGACAAACAGACCGGGCTGCTCACCTCCTACCGGGTGGACGGCACCGAATATATCGAAAACGGTGCTGGTCCCCGTCCCTTCTTCTGGCGGGCTCCCATCGATAACGATTACGGCGCACGGCTTCCTAAAAGGCTCTCCGCATGGAGAGAGGCCAGCTACCGGGAACTCAGGGCGGAAGGCCTGAAAATCACCCGCGGCGAGACAACAACCCTCACCTACCGCTACAGCTACCCCGAAACCGGGGCCAGCAACGAAGTGACTTATACTCTCTATGACAACGGCACCCTCCATATCTCCAACCGGTTCGATGCCACCAACTCAGATACAGAAATGATACCCCGTATCGGTATGCGGATGCAGCTCACAGGAGAGCTGGTGCAAGCGGATTATTACGGCAGGGGCCCCTGGGAGAACTACGCCGACCGAAAAAGTTCCGCCTTCCTCGACCGTTACACATCACCCATCAACGAAATGGTAACCCGCTACGTGTTGCCGCAGGAAAACGGACATCATACCGATACCCGCTGGCTGGCACTAACCCGGAAATCGGGTAATGGACTGCTCTTTGTAGCAGACGACCTGTTTGAGTTCAACGTGTCCAACTACCTGCTGGAGACGATCACCAACGGAGAATCGCTCAACAACGACGCACCGGCAGGAACTGCGCCCCGGAACAAGCATATAAGCGACTACCGTCCGTCGGATGTGGTGGACCTCTTTATCGATCACCGCATGCAGGGTGTGGGAGGGAACAACAGCTGGGGCAAGCTGCCGCTGGAAGAGTACCTGATCCGCCCGGGTGAAGCTTCGGCCACCTACGGTTTTACGCTGATCCCCATCAGGAACAGGAAAGAGGTTGAACGCCATATTTTAAGTTCTTCAACCGAAAATTAACTATCTTTGGCATTAAACTACAAAAGAGATATGAGAATCGCGAAAATAATTTCCCGGTATGCCCTCGGTGTTTTTCTAGGGTTACCGGTCCTTACAGCTGTGGCGTGTAACAACAACCGTCCGGAAAAAGAGTGCATCACCTTCGAAGAGATGAAAGACCCAACCAACGACACCCTGTCCGACTGGTCGCACGTAACTGCGGGATTGCACGCCTCGTTCATCTCTGTTGATGACAAACTGCCCAAATCCGTGGCACCGGAGATCACCCTCGTCAACAACGTGAAAATTTCCGGATGGAAAGGCGAGAAAGTGTCCGCCCAACTGCTGCTCTGGACTGCCGAGGATATCGACCAGGTAGAGTACGCGTTTAACGACTTCAAGACTGAAGGGAACAGCCTGCCCGCATCTGTAGCACAAGCCCGGTTCGTCCGTTATGTCATGACCGATGAGTTCGGCCCGGGCTGCGGGCACCGCCAACCGGGCGACTTCCCTGCTTCGCTGGCGCCGGACATGCTGGATAACCTGGAATGCTTTAACCTGGATGCAAAAACCGTCAGGCCGCTATGGATCACCTTTGACATCCCTTCCGATGCTACGGCCGGAAACTACAAGGGAGAACTTACCATCTACGCCCGGGGCCAGTCACCCCGTAATTTCGAGATCGAACTGGAAATCGTTGACCGGCTGTTGCCCGAGCCGTCGGAATGGAGCTACCACCTCGACCTGTGGCAGCACCCGTCAGCCGTAGCCCGTGTACACAACCTGGAGCTGTGGAGCGACGCCCATTTCGAGAAGATGAAGCCGTTGATGCAGATGCTGGCCGACGCGGGACAAAAAGTGATCACCGCTACCCTGAACAAGGATCCGTGGAACAACCAATGCTACGATGCGTATGCCGACATGATTGTCTGGACGAAGAACAAAGACCGGAGCTGGAGTTTCGACTATACCGTTTTCGACCGTTGGGTACAGTTCATGATGGATCTGGGCATCAATAAGATGATCAACTGCTACTCCCTCCTTACCTGGAATAACCAGCTGCACTACAACGATATGGAGAAAGGCGAGCTGGTTACCGTGGAGCTGAAGGCGCAGTCGAAAGAGTATGAAGAGCTGTGGGGAGTGTTCCTGAAAGACTTTACCCGCCACCTCCGGGAAAAGGGATGGCTGGAAAAGACCAATATCGCGATGGACGAACGTGGGCCTGCCGATATGAAGGCAGCACTTAGGGTGTTGGAACTCTATGCACCCGAGCTGGGTGTTTCGCTTGCGGATAATCACAAAAGTTACCGCGAATATCCGTGGATAAAAGATATTTGCGTGGGTGCCGGCAACAAGGTAAGCCGTGAAGAGATCGAGGCACGAAGAGCAAAAGGGCTTACCACCACTTACTACGTCTGTTGTGCCGATAAATTCCCTAACATGTTTACTTTCTCCCCCTCGGCAGAATCGGTATACGCAGCCTGGTACGCGGCTGCCCTCGATTTAGACGGATTCCTGCGCTGGGCCTATAACTCCTGGGTAGAGAACCCGTTGACAGACTCTCGTTTCCGGACATGGCCGGCAGGAGACACCTATTTCGTGTATCCCGATGCCCGAAGCTCCATCCGGTTCGAGCGGCTGGTAGAAGGGATTCAGGACGCGGAAAAAATCCGTATACTGCGGAAAAAGTACACCGGAGAGAACACGCCCGAATCCCTGAAGAAGCTGTCTCAGCTGGAAGAGGCGATTGCCGGGTTCGGCACGCTGGAACCTTCAAGCGACTGGCAGAAGAGATTGAGCGACGCCAAGAGGTTGTTGAACACGCTTTAGAACGTGACGTAAAAATGAAAAAGTACAACACGGTAATCCGCACAACGTGGGCCGGCATCGGCTCACTGGCCCTGCTGACCGCCTGCCAAAATAAAAACGAGGAGCCCCGGCAGCCGAACATTATTTACATCATGAGCGACGACCATGCCTATCAGGCAATCAGCGCTTACGGATACGGACTCAACCGGACACCCAATATCGACCGGCTGGCGAAGGAAGGTGCCCTGTTTACCCGATCGACCGTCACCAACTCCATCAGCGCCCCGAGTAGGGCTGTATTACTAACGGGCAAGCACAGTTTTGTCAATGGCAAGGTGGACAACGTGCAGCCGTTCGACTGGGACCAGCCCAACTTCCCGAAGCTCATGCAGGCCAACGGCTACCAGACAGCCATGATCGGTAAGATACACCTCGACGGTATCCCCCAGGGATTTGACTTCTCCATGGTGTTGCCCGGACAAGGCCAGTACTACAATCCCGACTTCCTGATCAACGGAAAGAAGATCCGAAAGGAAGGGTACTGCACCGATATCATCACCGAAGCTACCCTCGACTGGCTGAAAAACAAACGGGATCCCGGGAAGCCGTTCTGCGTGCTCTATCACCAGAAAGCACCGCATCGTAACTGGCAGCCGGCACCGGAGTACCTCAACCTCTTCGACGACGTCACCTTTGAGCCCCCCTCCACTTTCTTCGACAATTACGAAGGGCGGGGAAGGGCCGCAAAGGAGCAGGAGATGCAGGTCCACGGGCATGCTACGTGGGGGCACGATTTTAAAATGATCGTGGATCCGCAGGGCGACAGCACCGGATTTCACCGTGAGCTCGAGCGGTTTACGCCGCAGCAACGCGAAAAGTGGCTGGCAGCCTATACACCCAAAAACGAAGCGTTCAAAGCCAGTTACCCCCACCTCACCGACGAACAGATTGCCCGATGGAAGTACAACCGGTACATCAAAGATTACCTGCGCACCATCCAATCGGTGGATGACGGCGTGGGCCAGCTACTCGACTACCTGGAAGAGGCCGGGTTGTCGGAAAACACTATTGTGGTGTACACCTCCGACCAGGGATTTTACCTGGGCGAACACGGGTGGTTCGACAAGCGGTTCATGTATGAAGAATCGTTCCGGACACCGTTATTGATCCGCTATCCCAAAGAGATCAGGCCCGGCACCGTTGTCGACAAACTTGTTCAGAACCTCGATTTTGCACCTACCCTCCTCGATTATGCCGGCATCACTCCACCGGAAGAGATGCAAGGGGAAACGTTCCGGGAGCTGGTTGCCGGAAAAACCGACGAGTGGCGCGACGCGGTCTATTACACCTATTACGAGTATCCTTCGGTACACATGGTGAAGCGCCATTACGGCGTGGCTACTGAACGATACAAGCTGATGCATTTCTATTACGACATCGATGAATGGGAACTGTACGACCTGCACACAGATCCGATGGAGTTGAGGAATGTCTACAACGATCCCGGTTATGCCGGTGTGCGCGAAACGATGCACAAGAAACTGGAGGAGCTGCGGAGACAGTACGGGGACAGCGATGAGCTGGACAAAAAGTTCCTGAAAGAATACCTCGAGCATCAAAATTAATGCATATGAAAACAACGATCCTTTTACTGATCTTCTTCCTCACCCTCTTTCACAGCGGGGCACAACCCGTTTCTCTGCAGGAGGGCAACCGATTTCCCCAGAGGGAAAACACCCGAAGGATCATGAGTTACAACATCCACCACGGCAGGGGAATGGACGACACAGTCGATATCGAACGCATCGGAAAACTGATCCTCGCTGTCAACCCGGAAGTGGTCGGCCTGCAGGAGGTGGACAGCATGACGAACAGGAGCGGCAACATCGATATTATCCGGCTGCTCTCCGAGCAGACCGGGATGTACGCTACCTTCGGCTACTCGATCCTGCACGACGGAGGAAAATACGGCAACGGCATGCTGACTCGGGAAAAACCGGCGGCGGTGAAGAAAATCGACCTGCCCGGAGCCACTGAAGCCCGCACAGCGATCATCGTAGAGCTTGAAAAGTATGTCGTGGTCAACACCCACCTCTCCCTCAGTGAGGAGGAGCGGCTGCAATCGGTGAAAATCATCACCGAAGCCGTGAGCGGCTACAACAAACCGGTCTTCCTGATCGGGGATTTGAACGCAACCCCCGACTCGGCCCCCATCGAATTCCTGAGAAAAGGATGGCAGATACTTTCCAACCCCAAACAACCCACCTCACCCTCAGTCAATCCGCTCAACACGATCGATTATATATTTGGATACACAGCCAAAGGAGAGACCTACGCCAGGTACAAGGCCGAGGTGGTGGATGAACCGGTGGCATCCGACCACCGTCCCCTGTTCGCCGATATACGCCTCAAGACACCTGCATCGGAGGTGATGCGTACCATCCCTTACCTGCAAAATCCGGGAAGCGACGAGATGACCGTTATGTGGCTTACCCATGTTCCGGCGCGAAGCTGGGTGGAATACGGTACCGACAGTACCCGCCTGCAACGGGTGCGACCCTTCCTCGAAGGAGTGATGGTAGCAAACAACAAGATCCACCGCGTACACCTGAGCGGCCTCCGCCCTGGCACGAAGTACTATTACCGGGTTGTCTCGCAGGAAATCACCCGCTATTCCAGTTACTATAAGGAGTTCGGTGATACGGTCCGGTCCGACCTGAAAACGTTTACCACCTGGAACGATAAAGCGCGGGATTTCCGGGTTATCGTCTACAACGACCTCCACAGCAACATGACGATGTTCCACAAGTTGCACGCGCTGGTAGAGGAGAAGCCGTACGATCTGGTTATCTTCAACGGCGATTGCTTCGATGACGTGGAGGTCGAGGGAGATATCGTGAACCGGCTGCTCGCCTACACGCCCCGCATTAAAAGCGATGAGGTGCCCTCCGTCTTTATTCGGGGGAACCACGAAACACGGGGCGAATACTCCCTACACCTGTGGGATTACCTCGGGAGAATGAGAGGCCGTTCCTACAGTGCTTTTTCCCTGGGGGACACCCGCTTTGTCCTTCTTGACTGCGGGGAAGACAAACCCGACAGCCACGAGGTCTATTACGGCATGAACGACTTCACGCAACACCGGATCGATCAGGCCAACTTTCTGAAAGAGGAACTGGAGTCCGGAGCCTTTACCCAAGCAACCAAACGGATACTGATCCACCACATTCCCATTTTCGGGGTGAACCCCGGCAGCTTTTCGCCCTGCTCCGACCTCTGGATACCGGTACTGAAAGGTGCACCGTTCGATATCTCCCTCAATGCCCATACTCACCGCTTCCGGGTGATCGAGAAAGGCGAAGCGGGAAATAACTTTCCCGTCATCATCGGAGGAGGGAACAAGGAGCCCGATGGCACGGTGATGGTCCTCGAGAAGAAAGGTGACAGGCTGACCGTTGAAGTGATCAATGCCTCGGGGGAGAGATTGCTTAAAAGAGTGCTCCCGGTAACCGACTAGACAGACATGACTATGAAAAATCATCAAAAACTGTTGCTGGGTGTATTGCCGGCAACCCTGGGGAGCATCCTACCTGCGGCATCCCAACCGGAAAAAGATCAAGCCGGGGCAAACCGGCCCAATATCCTGTGGATCTCTACCGAAGATTTCAGCCCCCACCTGGGGTGTTACGGCGATGAACTGGCCAGGACCCCCAACATAGACCGGCTGGCAGCAGAGGGAATACGTTATACCCATGTGTTTACAACTGCAGCAATCAGCGCTCCCTGCAGAGCCGGCATCATAACGGGCATGTATCAGACCTCCATCGGATGCATGCACATGAGAACAACGAGCTATCGCCGCTCCGTTGAGAATCCCGTTGAGTTCACAGCGGTCCCCCCGCATTACGTCAAAGCTTTTACAGAATACCTAAGGGCAGGCGGATACTATTGCACCAACAATAGTAAGACCGACTATCAGTTTGCCAAAGATCCTGTGCCGGAAAGCATCTGGGATGAGTGCGGCAATCAGGCCCACTACAAAAACCGCCCGGAAAAAGACCAACCTTTCTTCGCAGTCTTCAACTATACGGGAACCCACGAGAGCCAGAACTGGGACATTTCACGGGTGAAGACCGATACCGACAAGGTGAAGGTTCCTCCTTACTATCCCGATACCGACATTGTCCGGCGCAACCTTGCCAGGATGTACGACAATACCGCTCGACTCGATTCGGTCGTAGGCAGGCTGCTGGACGAACTGGAGAAAGAGGGGTTGGCGGACAACACCGTAGTCTTTTTCTGGGGAGATCACGGCGACGGACTCCCCCGGGCCAAAAGGTGGTTGTACGATTCAGGGTTAAACATCCCGCTAATCATCCGTTTTCCCGGCAAGCGGGATGCGGGATCGGTCAACGACGACCTGATCTCGGCCATCGATCTCGGCCCGACGGTTCTCTCGCTTAGCGGCATCCCCGTCCCCGTTCACATGCAGGGACTGCCCTTTCTGGGGCCACAGGCCGGAGCCCCCAGGGAGTATGTCTTCGCAGCACGCGATCGGGTGGATGAGTCGTACGACATGATGCGCTCCGTCCGCAACAAGAAATACCTCTACATCCAAAACTACTACCCCAATGAGCCTTTCGCTATTTGGGTTCCCTACCTCAACCGGATGCCGATCATGCAGGAAGTGATGCGCCTCAATGCGGAAGGCAAGCTGACCGTTCACCAGAAAAAATGGATGGCAGACAGCCGGCCGCCGGAAGAGCTCTACGATGTGGAGGCTGACCCTTTCCAATTGAACAACCTAGCCGAAAACCCGGAATACAGGGGAGTGCTCGATGAGATGCGCCTCCAACAAAAGCGGTGGAGAGAGGAAACCAACGACATGGGGTTACTCAACGAGTCGGAAATGATTGAGCAGATGTGGCCTGGCGGGAAACAACCGGTAACGGATAAGCCCTACTTCGTTGTGAATGCGGAAGAGGACCGGGGATTGAAAAACTACCGGGAAGGAGGGACCTACACACTCCCGATGTCCTTGTCGTTCTATTGCCCCACACAAGGTTCTTCCATAGTGTATACTACAGAAGAAGGCGATTCTCCTCGCTGGAAGCTGTATGCCGGGAGTCTCAGGCTGACAGAGGGGACGCATACCATCCGGGTAAAGGCCGTCAGGTACGGATACAGATCCAGTGAAGAACTGACGGGAAAATTTACGATTTTACCTCGTAGAAACCCCTGAGCATCCCTTTTCACCTTTTAAGCCATCCCATGAACCCCTTCTTT
>JABNAD010001010.1_pt1 | contig 12029 bp, 7 predicted proteins | sample 7240381 | NCBI WGS metagenome assembly JABNAD01 (sample SAMN11332834, study PRJNA596920) | anaerobic digester metagenome | biome: digested sludge; isolation source: digested sewage sludge-derived enrichment culture grown on H2/CO2 | place: Germany: Goettingen | reverse complement strand
GCATAGTAGTAGGCCAGGGTGTGGTGGTGGATGACGAAATAGGCACCGTCGGCGAAAGCCGGACGGAACCCGGCGGCCTCGGCCAGGAAACGCCCCCGGGCAAGAGGGTCCTGCTCGGCCAGGAGCCAGTCGCCCAATGCGGTCAGGCCGGCGAAGCGCTGGGCGATGGCCAGCTCGCGTCCGACCAGGGACTGGATCTTCTCGCGGGTCAGCTGCGCTTCGGACACGGCCAGCCTGCGGCTCAGGTCCGCGGTCAGGTCGTGCAGGATGCGCTTGCAGACGGCGGCCGACATGAGGAGCACCGCCACGGAAATGGCCAGGAGCAGGAGGCCGATCTTGCGGCGAAGGCCCGGTTGGCGTCGGGCGTGATCCGATGAGGAGGGGTGGTGCATCTGGAACCTCTGGCGGCGGTGTCTGACTTGGGCGTTGTATATGATTTTCAGCATAGCGCAATCGCCAAAGCGCGCCGGGCGGCGCCCCCGCTCCCCGGCCGAGGAGGCTCCGGGCTTGTGCTCCACGTGGTTCATGCCTAATGTCATACGCATGCTGTGTGCCGTGTCCGGCGGGAACGGTCGGCACATCGTTGTCTGACGGGAAAGGGAGCGGTCATGATCAGATTTGGCAATGGTGGTGTCTGGGAGGTTCTCGGCGCCCTGTGGTCGCGCTGGCCGGCGGGGCTGATGATCGCGCTGACGCTGTGCGCCCAATTTGGGGCCGCCGCAGCCCAGCAGCGCCCGGAACCCGTGCGGGTCGGCAGCGTCTTCGCCAGGACCGGCCCGGGCGCCGAGGAGAATTCCCCCAACTACCGCATCGTCAAGCTCGCGGCCGGCAAGATCAACGCCGCGGGAGGGGTTTTGGGCCGCCCGTTGGAAATCGTGGAGCTCGACACCTTGAGCACGGCCCTCGGTGCGCGCCAGGCCGCCCACGACGCCGTCAAGGCCGGTGTCGTGGCCGTGGTCGGCCCGTCCTGGAGCTCCCAGGCCATGGCCATGGGGCCGGTCCTGCAGAAGGCCGGCATCCCCATGCTCGGCGCGACGACCACCGCCCCGGACGTCACGGCCATCGGGGACTACATCTTCAGGGTCTGCTACACCGACGCCCTGCAGGCCAGGGTCCTGGCGCGCTTCGCCAGGCAGGACCTCGGCGCCGCCCGCGCCGTGGTCGTGACCATCGCCGACGACGTCTACAGCGAGGGGCTGAGCGCCGGCTTCACGGAACATTTCACGAATCTGGGCGGGACCGTGGTCGGGCAGGAGCGCTATCTCCAGGACGCCATGGATTTTACCGCACAGGTCGAGGCCGTCAGACGGGAGGCCCCCGATCTGGTCCTGGTGGCCGGGTACACGCGGGACTCGGGCCTCCTGCTCAAGCAGGCGCGCGGCGCGGGCCTGGACATGCCGTTTCTGGGCGGGGACGGCTGGACCGCCCTCGAACACTACCCGTACCTCGACCCTGCCAAGGGCGAGAACTACTATGTCTCGCACTGGCATCCCGGCGACGCGTCGCCGGCCAGCCGCGAGTTCGTCGATCTGCTGCGCCGCGAGTTCGGGCCCGACGCCCTGGAATCCACCGACGCCGGCAACGCCAACGCCTACGACGCCCTCTGCCTGGTGGCCGACGCCATCCGGCGCGCCGCGAGCGCAGAGCCCGCGGCCATCCGCGACGCACTGGCCGCCACGGACGGTTTTCCCGGCGTCACCGGGACGATCTCCTTCAGAGGGTCCCGCGACCCCGTCAAGCCCCTGGTCGTTCTGCGCATCACGCCGGAATCCGTGGAATTCGTGAAGAAAGTGGAGCCCTGATGGCGAGGAAAAGCATCGCCCAGCGCATGAACCGGGACATCCTGGTGACCATCGCGGTCATCGCGGTCCTTTTCGTGGCCATGGGGAGCCTCATGCAGCTGCGCTGGAAAAACGACAACATCCAGTCCGTCTGCCGTTTCCTGGACATGCTCGTGGGTCGCGAGCAGAGCCAGATGGCCAACGAGCTCTTCGAACGCAGGCTCTCGGCTCTGGGGATGCGCGTCGCGCAGATCGCGGCCCTGGATAAGGTGCTCGAGGTCGTGCTCTACGATGCCTCCGGCAGGCCCCTCGCCCGCGTTGCGGGCGGGGAGCCCGACCCGGCGCCGGCGGACGTGCCGGCCCTCGACGCCTTCCGGCCCGAACCGGGAGAGGCCTATCGTTTCGAGCACGATTTTACGGCACTGCGTTTCACCAAGGCCGTCACCGCCGCCGGGGAAGTCCTGGGCTGGGTCCGCATCAGTCACGACCTGTCGCTCCTGCGCAGGCAGATGCTCAGCTTCTTCACCTTCTTCTTCGTGCTGCTGACCATCACCCTCATCTGCATGCTGACGCTTCTGCGCAGGAGGCTGCGTCAGTCCGTGGTCGTGCCCTTGCGGGAACTCGGCTCGTCCATGCGGGCCACGGACTCCGAAAGCCTGTCCCGCGGCGTGTCCCTGCGCCAGGGGGACCTCGAGATCGCGAACCTCGGCGAGGCCTTCGAGGAACTGCTGGCACGCCTCGACCGGTCGTACCGTGAAGTCGACGAGGCCAATGCCGCCCTCCGGCGCAGCGAAAGCCGGCTTTCGCGGGCCATCGGGGCCAGCACCGACGCCATCTGGGAGTGGTCCTACGTCACGGGGGAAACCTATTTCAGCCCCCGTTGGTACGAGATGCTCGGCTACGCCGATCATGAGCTGCCCATGAGCTACGACACGTGGCGAAGTCTCTGCCATCCCGACGATTACGGTCTGACCGTCCAGGAAATCCGGGAGACGGTGGAATCCGGAGGCCTCAAGTCGTACCAGGCCGAGTTCCGCATGCGAACGCGGGACGGGGGCTGGAAGTGGATTCTGAGCCGGGGCGACGTCATCGAGCGCGACGGGAACGGCAACCCCGTCCTCCTGAGCGGCACCCACACGGACATTTCCGAGCGCAAGCAGGCCGAGGAGCGGCTTCGGCAGTCCGAGGAGAAGTTTTTCCGGCTTTTCCGCCTCTCCCCGGACACCATCATCCTCGTCAACGCCGAGACCGGACAGCTCGTGGACGTCAACGATTCCTTCGTCTCCCTGTCGGGCTACACGCGCGACGAGGCCCTGGGCAGGACCCTTCTGGAACTGGGCGTCTACCGCCACCCGGCCCAGCGGGAACTGCTCTACGGGCTGCTCGAACGCGAGGGCACGGTGCGCAACCTCGAAATCGACGTCCGTTGCAAGGACGGTTCCGTCACGGCCTGCGCCGTCTCCAGCCAGCTCATGCAGATCGACGGGACGACCCATCTGCTGGCGGTGGTGAGGGACATCTCGCAGATGAAACAGATGCAGGAACTCGTGATCCAGAGCGAAAAAATGCGTTCCGTGGGCGGCATGGCCGCCGGCATCGCTCACGAGATCAACAACCCCCTGGGCATCATCCTGCAGGCTTCCCACAACCTCGTGCAGCGCACGCGTCCCGATTTCCCGAAGAACATCGAGGCGGCCGAGCGCATCGGCCTGCGCATGGAGCTTCTCGAACGCTACATGCGCGAGCGCAAGCTCGACGTGTTCATCGCGGACATCCAGACGGCGGGCGTGCGCGCCGCGGAGATCATCCGCCGAATGCTCGATTTCAGCAGGATGAACGAATGCGGCCACGCTCCATGCGACCTGCGGCGGCTGATCGAACAGTCGGTAGCCCTCGCGTCCACGGACTTCGATCTCAAGAAAAACTACGATTTCGGCCGGATCAGTGTGGAAATCGACGTCGAGGACGGCCTGCCGCCCGTCCCCTGCACCGAGACCGAGATCGAGCAGGTGCTGCTGAACCTCCTGCGCAACGCCTCCCAGGCCATGGCCACGTCCGCCTCCCCGGACGCGCAGCCGCGCATCCGCATCCATGCCTCGGCCCTGTCCGAAGGCGTGCGCATCGTGGTCGAGGACAACGGGCCCGGCATGGACGCCGAGGTCAGCCGCCGCGCCTTCGACCCGTTCTTCACGACCAAGGCTCCGGGGCTGGGTACGGGGCTGGGTCTGTCGGTGTCCTACTTCATCATCACCAAGAGTCACGGCGGGGACATGCGCGTCGAGACCGAGCCGGGGAAGGGGTCGCGGTTCATCATCGACCTGCCCGCAGCCAAGGGGGGTGGGGCATGACACTCGACGGCAAGGTCCGTCTGGCCAGGGAGCGCATGGCCGAGGCCCTGGCGCGTTTCGGGGTCCGCACCGCTGTGGGCTGGACGGGTGGCAAGGACTCCACCGTGGTCCTGGCCCTGTGGCGGGGCGTGCTGCGCGAGGCGGGGTGCGGGGAGGCGCCTTTCGCCATCAACCTCGACACCGGCTGCAAGTTCCCGGAGGTGCTGGCCTTCCGCGACAGGCTGGCGCGGGAGTGGGGCGTGGACGTGACCGTGGTCCGCCCGGAGGTCGACCTGGCGCGCTACCCGCTGGCCGTGGACCCGGTGCAATGTTGCGGCGAGTTGAAGATCCGTCCCCTGAACGAGGCCATCTCCCGCCTGAAGATACCGGCCCTGCTGACGGGCGTGCGCGCCGACGAGAACCCGGACCGCGCCCAACGCCCGTGGTTCGAGGACCACGGCGACCACGTGCGCATCCTGCCCATCCTGGAGTGGACGGAACTCGACGTCTGGACCTTCCTGGTGCGCGATGGCATCCCGTGGTGCCCGCTCTACGACCACGGCTATCGGTCCCTGGGCTGCGTGCCCTGCACCTCCCGTTCGGGCCGCGGCGAGCGCTCGGGCCGCGACGCGGCCAAGGAGGAGCGCATGGCGCAGCTGCGGAGCCTGGGGTATTTTTAGGCTCTCACTGTCCTTCGCAGTTCCATTCACAAAATGGGACCGCTCGGAGTTGCGTGTCGGCGCTCAGGCGAAGAAGCGTATGGGAGCGACGTCGTCACGTCACGGTTGATTGCGGCAGAATTTTCGGATTTCCCCCACCTTGGCTTTGACCGCCAAATTCATTACGCTCCCCCGCCATGACACAGACAGACGCATCCATCCTCACCTCCCGGCGCGCCACCCGTACCATCTCCGTCGGCGGGGTGGGCATCGGTGGCGGCAACCCCGTGCGCGTGCAGTCCATGACCAACACGGACACCCGCGACGTCGAGGCCACCCTGGCCCAGATCGAGGCCCTGGCCCGCGCCGGCTGCGAGATCGTGCGCCTGGCCGTGCTCGATCTGGAAGCGGCCATGGCCCTGAAGAAGATCTGCGCGGCCACGGGTGTGCCCCTCATCGCGGACATCCATTTCGACTCCCGCCTGGCCGTGCAGGCCGTGGAGGCGGGGGTGCGGGGTCTGCGCATCAACCCCGGCAACATCGGCGGCCCCGACAAGGTCGACCGCGTGGTCCACGCCGCCCGCGCGGCCGGCGTGCCCATCCGCATCGGCGTGAACAGCGGTTCCGTGGACAAGGATCTGCTGAAGAAGCACGGCGGCCCGACCCCGGCGGCCATGGTCGAGAGCGCCATGGAGCATGTGCGTCTGCTGGAGGAGCGCGGCTTTTACGACACCAAGATTTCGCTCAAGTCGTCGAGCGTGCTGGGCACCGTCGCAGCCTACCGGCTCATGTCGAAGACCGTCGACTACCCGCTGCACATCGGCGTGACCGAGGCCGGCACGGCCATGCGCGGGGCCGTCAAGTCGTCCGTGGGCCTGGGTATCCTGCTGGCCGAGGGCATCGGCGACACGCTCCGGGTTTCGCTGACTGCCGATCCCGTCGAGGAGATGCTCGTGGCCTGGGAGATCCTTCGCGCCCTGGGCCTGCGGGCCAGGGGGCCGGAGATCGTGTCCTGCCCGACCTGCGGCCGGACCGAGATCGGCCTCATGGAGCTGGCCGCGGCCGTGGAGGACAGGCTGCGCGGGGTGGAGGAGGTCTTCACCGTCGCGGTCATGGGCTGCGTGGTCAACGGCCCCGGCGAGGCCCGCGAGGCCGACATCGGCGTGGCCGGGGGGCGCGAGTCCGGCCTGATCTTCCGCAAGGGCGAGGTGGTGCGCAAAGTGAAGGGCCGGGCCGAACTGCTGCCGGCCTTCATGGAAGAGCTGGAGAAATTTCTGGACGAGCGGCGGGGCGGGGCGTGATCCGGCCACTTCCGGCGTCCGTGGCCGAGTGAGCAGAAAGGGGGGAACATGCCGGGAAAGGACATCAGGGACCGCGCCGCAGGCGCCGTCATGGGAGCCTTCATCGGGGACGGTCTGGGGCTCGGACCCCATTGGTATTACGACCTGGACGAGTTGCGCCGCGACTACGGCGACTGGATCACCGATTACACGGACCCCATGCCCGGCCGCTACCACGACGGCATGCGGGCCGGACAGCTGTCCCAGGCGGGCTTCATCCTGGAACTGACCGCGCGCTCCCTGGTCGAGTGCGGCGGTTACGACGAGCCGGATTTCTGCCGCCGCATGGACGAGGAGCTGTTTTCCCTCCTCGACGGCTCACCCGTCAGCGGGCCGGGCTTCTACACCAGCCAGTCCATCCGCGATGCCTGGCGGCGTCGCGTCCGGCAGCGCCTGCCCTGGGGACGGACGGCCGGCCCGGCCGACACCACCGAGGCCATCGAGCGCACCCTGGCCATCGCCGTGCGCTACGCCCTGGATCCGACCAGGCTGGCCGAGGCCGTGTCCGGCAACGCCGCCCTGACCCAGAACGACGAGACGGTCCTGTCCCTGACCGTGGCCTACAGCGCGGTGCTGGGGCAACTGGTGCAGGGGCACCCCCTGGACGCGCAAATTTCCGGCCGGCTCATGAAGCTGGTCAAGAGCGGCGCGTTGCCCTTCCACGCCGTGACCCGGGACAACCTCCAGCCCCCGCGCCCCGGCGACCCCGACCCGCCGCGGGCCGGCCGCTTCGCCTCGCCCGACGCCCTGCTGTCCCCGGCCTACTTCGCCGCGGCGGCCGAGGACCCGGCCGTGCGCATCGAACCGGCCTGGAAGGTCTCCCTGGTCTACGGCATGCCCTGCGCCATCTATCACCAGCTCCCGGCGGCCTACTATCTGGCTGCGCGCTTCCGGGACGACTTCGAGTCCGCCGTGCTCCACGCCGTGAATGGCGGCGGCCAGAACCAGGCCCGCGCCATCCTCACGGGCGCCCTGGCCGGGGCCCAGACCGGCCTCTCGGGCATCCCGTGGCGCTTCGTGGACGGCCTGGCAAGGGGCAGCGAACTGCTGGAACTGGCCGAGCGGCTGGCAGACCAGACGGCTGCCTAACGCAACCATCCGGTTTTATTTTCATAAAAGTGTTGTAATCAATAAAAGCTCAACCATTTTTTCACATATTCATATCGAGGAGACATTTCATGCTGTTCAGCAAGTTCTACGCGCCCACCCTGAAAGAAACCCCGGCCGAGGCCGAGGTCATCAGCCACAAGCTGCTGCTGCGCGCGGGCATGATCCGCAAGCTGACCAGCGGCATCTACACCTACATGCCGCTGGGCCTCAAAGCCATCAACAAGGTTGCGAACATCGTGCGCGAGGAGATGAACCGGGCCGGGGCCCAGGAGATCTCCATGCCCATGGTTCAGCCGGCCGACCTGTGGCAGGAGAGCGGGCGCTGGGAATTCTACGGCAAGGAGCTCCTGCGCCTCAATGACCGTCACGGCCGCGACTACTGCCTCGGGCCCACCCACGAGGAGGTCATCACCGATCTCATCCGCGGCGAGGTGCGCTCTTACCGGCAGCTGCCCCTGAATCTCTACCAGATCCAGACCAAGTTCCGCGACGAGATCCGTCCGCGCTTCGGCCTCATGCGCGGCCGCGAATTCATCATGAAGGACGCCTATTCCTTCGACAAGGACGACGAGGGCGTGAACGCCAGCTATCAGGCCATGTACGACGCCTACGAGCGCATCTTCACGCGCCTGGGTCTGCAGTTCCGCGCCGTGAGCGCCGACTCGGGCGCCATCGGCGGCAGCTTTTCCCACGAGTTCATGGTCCTGGCCGACACGGGCGAGGACACCCTGGCCGTGTGCACGTCCTGTTCCTACGCCGCCAACCTCGAGAAGGCGGAGCTCAAGCCCGGCGCGCCCTGCACCGAAGCGTGCGCCCCATTTGAGCAGGTGGCCACGCCCGGCAAGCACACCGTCGAGGACGTGGCCGGCTTCCTGGCCGTGCCCACGACGAAGATCATGAAGACGCTCCTCTTCGACGTGGACGGACGTTCCGTGGCCGTGCTCCTGCGCGGCGACCGCGAAGTGAACGACGTCAAGCTCAAGAACATGCTCGGCGCAACCAACGTCGATCTGGCCAGCCCCGAACAGGTCCAGGCCTGGACCGGCGCGCCCGTGGGCTTCGCCGGCCCCGTGGGCCTGAAGGTCGACGCCATCTACGCGGATTTCGAGATCGCCTCGGCCACGGATTTCGTCTGCGGGGCCAACGCCGCCGACGCGCACCTCCTGCACGTGGACCCGCGCCGCGACATCACCCTGTCCACGGACGCCACGCCCACGGGTTACGCCGACCTGCGCTCCATCACCCTGGACGACCCCTGCCCGGCCTGCGGCGGCCCTCTGACCATGCCCAAGGGCATCGAGGTCGGCCACGTCTTCAAGCTCGGCACCAAGTACTCTAAGTCCATGAACGCCACCTTCCTGGACGAGAACGGCAAGGAGCAGGTCATCATCATGGGCTGCTACGGCATCGGCGTCAGCCGCGTGGTGGCCGCCAGCATCGAGCAGAACAACGACGCCAACGGCATGATCTTCCCCCCGTCCATCGCCCCCTTCGAGGTCACGGTCCTGGCCATGTCCACCAGGGACGAGAAGGTCATGGCCATGGGCCGCGAGATCCACGACTGGCTGGAAAGCCAGGGCATCGACACCCTGTTCGACGACCGCGACGAGCGCCCCGGCGTCAAGTTCAACGAGGCCGACCTCATGGGCTCCCCCATGCAGATCGTCATCGGCGGCAAGGGGTTGGAGAAGGGCGTGCTGGAAGTGAAGAACAGAAAGACCGGCGAGAAGCGGGAACTGCCCGTGGCGGATTGGCAGAACGCGATTCTGGAATGGCGCAAGGAAGTGATGAAGGAGTGGGGGCTGGCGTAGCTTTATTACGTTGGTGTCGAATTTTTTATAAAGATGCCTAGAGGGCGGGTTTGTATGTGTCGCAAGATTTCATGCACGCTCGCCCATGTTTTAGTGTGATTTTGTTGTAATTCATTAACCTGTATACGGAAGAAGTATTTTACTATATGTTTGTCTCTTTTGATAGCGGATGTCTTTTGCGTATAGCTGAGAGGTCTTGTAAAAGAGCTAATCATGTTAAAGATGATGTTATAGTTGGAATAATATTTTCTGTTGCCAGTAATGAAACTTTTATTAACGATTTGCTGTTTATTGTTTTATTGCATAAAGATGATATTGAATGTCAATAATTATTCAATAACGCAATTATTGCCATTGAAGACTTTGATGTTGAAAATCATTCGCTGATAAAAAAATTGAATATTATAAATAAATATTGCATTAATAATTTTATAAAAGACGGTGATGTAATTTATCAAGATGCGTTAATTTTGATTAAAATTCGAAACGCAATAATTCATATGCGTCCTGATTTTGTCGGATTTGAAGATGTAAAGTATAGTGACTGCAAAGTTGATAAATTTCTTGATGTATTAAGAAGTAAAAATTTAATAAATTATAAAAATAGATCATGTAATAGTTGGATAGACATAATTAAAACTGTGAAGATTGCAGAGTGGGTATATTTTACGGCTTCGTCACTGATAGATAAAATAATTCATAACCTTCCTAATTCAGCTGTTAAATATTTTGTAGATATGCATGCTGACTCTATGATTAAGGATGGCCGTCCTTATTAGTTCTGCACCATTGGTGACTGATATGCACATATTCTCCGTCCGCACCCTGACCCGGGCCATCAAGAACGTCCTTGAGGGCGAGTTTCCGTTCGTTTGGGTACCGGGCCAGGTTTCGAATATCCCAAGGCCGTCTTCCGGGTACATCTCTATTTCTTCCGATAACGTGGTGACAGGATGAGTAGCTTCGAACCGACTTCCTCCTTGCTTGATGCCTTACGAGGTCTGATCCGAAATGCACGGACACGGGCCTTGCGCGCCGTCGATACCATCCAGGTTCAGACCTACTGGCAGATCGGCAGGCATATCGTCGAGTTTGAACAGGGCGGGCAGGCTCGGGCTGATTACGGCAAGCGCCTGCTGTCCAATCTGGCCGATGAGCTCACTGGGGAATTCGGAAAGGGTTTTGATGAGCGTAACCTCCGAAATATGCGCGCTTTCTTTCAATGCTTCCCAAATTGGAACGCAGTGCGTTCCGAATTGAGCTGGACACATTACCGCCTGCTGTTGCGGGTGGACGCACCAGAGGCCCGCAATTGGTATATGGATGAAGCGGCAGGGCAGAATTGGAGCACGCGGGTTCTTGAGCGGCAGATCGGCACCCTATTTTTTGAACGCCTGGTGTCCAGCAAGGATAAGCGCGGGCTGCTCGAAGATTCCAGAGAAAAGGCGCGGGCGGACGCCGGTTCGCCCAGAGATTTTGTGCGTGATCCGGTGATGCTGGAATTTCTGGGTGTTCACGATGCGAGCAGAATGCTGGAGTCCGATTTGGAGCAGGCGCTCATGAGCAAGCTGCAGCAGTTTCTGCTGGAACTGGGCAAGGGTTTCGCCTTTGTCGCTCGCCAGCAGCGCATCAGCACGGAAACACAGGATTTTTATATTGATCTCGTATTTTATAATTTCGTGCTCAAGTGTTTTGTGTTGATTGATTTGAAGACGGGGCATCTGTCACATCAGGACATCGGTCAGATGGACATGTACGTTCGTCTGTACGATGACGTGCGTCGTGGCGAGGGAGACAATCCGACAGTGGGCATATTGCTGTGCGGGAGCAAGGATCAGTCTGTTGTCCGGTACTCCGTGTTGCATGAAAGCGAGCAATTGTTTGCCAGCAAGTATCGTCTGGTGCTGCCCAGCGAAGAAGAATTGCGCCGTGAGCTTGACCGTGAAACGCAGGCCGTTCAAGCTCGGCAAGACGAAGAATAGAATTCGAAATTATGCACATATTCTCCGTCCGCACCCTGACCCAGGCCATCAAGGACGTCCTTGAGGGCGAGTTTCCGTTTGTCTGGGTGAGGGGGCAGGTTTCGAACCTTTCCAAGCCGCCTTCGGGGCACGTCTACTTCTCGCTCAAGGACGAGGAGGCGACCTTGAGCGTCGTGTGGTTCAAGGGCGCTCAGCCCAGGGTCGGGAAGGATGACGGGGAGCGGGTCAATCCGTTGACCGGCGAGGTGGAGAGCGGGGCGCCGCTGCAATTAGCCGACGGGATGGAAGTGCTCGTGGCCGGGCGCATGAACGTGTACCCGCCGCGCGGGGCCTACCAGCTGGTGGCCGAGCTGGTGCAGGGGCAGGGCATGGGTGAGCTGGCCGTGGCCTTCGAGGCCATGAAGGCCAAGCTGGCGGCCAAGGGGTATTTCGACTCCGAGCGAAAGATGACGCCGCCGCGCAACCCGCGCCGGGTGGCCGTCATCACCGCGCCCCAGGGCGCTGCCCTGCAGGATTTTCTGCGCGTGGCCGGGGACCGGGGGTACGGGGCCGTCGTGCGGCTCTACCCGAGCCTGGTGCAGGGCGACAGCGCCCCGGCCCAGATCGCCGCGGCCCTGGACCGGGCGGACCGGGACGGCTGGGCCGAGGTCGTGGTGCTCATCCGCGGCGGCGGGTCTTTGGAGGACCTGTGGGCCTTCAACACCGAGCCCGTGGCCGAGGCTCTCTTCCGCTGCCGTCTGCCCGTGGTCTGCGGCGTGGGGCACGAGGTGGACACGACCATCGCCGACCTCGTGGCCGACCTGCGCGCGGCCACGCCGTCCCACGCGGCACAGGTGCTGTGGACCGAGCGGGCGGTGCCCAGGCAGCCGGCCGACGAGATTTTTCTGGCCCTGTCCCGGGGCATGGGGCGCTTTCCGGACGAGCGCGGGGGCGTGTTGAACCGGCCGGCGCAGGGGCTCGTGTGGGACTGCCCGGCCCCTGTCCCTTCTACACATCTGACGCCGCCCACGCCACCCCCC
>JABNAD010001009.1_pt1 | contig 12032 bp, 8 predicted proteins | sample 7240381 | NCBI WGS metagenome assembly JABNAD01 (sample SAMN11332834, study PRJNA596920) | anaerobic digester metagenome | biome: digested sludge; isolation source: digested sewage sludge-derived enrichment culture grown on H2/CO2 | place: Germany: Goettingen | reverse complement strand
GGCGAACGTCTCCGCCGTTGCAACCCGCTCCCCCGCGGCGTCGAGGAGGTGGACGGCAACGCCGCTCATGCCCCACTCGCCGGGACCCTGGACACCGTCTGCGTCGGCGTCCAGAAAGATTGTTCCTCCGATCGTGCCGACGGTCTTTTCATATGCTGTACCCGGCTCCGCCGGGACTGCGGCGCTTGCGATCGAACCGAAGACGAACGCTGATACGATGATTGCTACAAGAACGCTGATAGATCTCAATCGGCTCACCTCATCTCCCGGATGCCGTGAAGGCCTCCGGGCGTGTAACCCCCCGAAAGAACGCATTGTTCACATCTGCTGTCTTTCGGTGGCCGGACAGGCCGGAATTTTTTCCGATCCGGTACCGGTCCGGGGTTCCGACACCCAATAGGCATTATGACATATTAATATTTTTATGATGCGGGACAATAGGGCCCGGGAGTACAGGACATCATTTGAGCAGCCAACACGGAGCCAGGCATGAAAACAGGGAATAAACCCGCCTCTGCAACCCCCAACGATCGGGAGTAGTAAACCACGATGTGCAGGAAACCACAGAAGGGGCGCGCACACTTGTTGTCGACCGGCGTCTTATCCGCTCCGATTAATCATCGTCATCTCGGTCGTCTTCGTCTCGGTCATCATCATCTCGGTCGTCTTCGTCTCGGTCATCATCATCTCGGTCGTCTTCGTCTCGGTCATCGTTATCTTCTTTTACCTTCGTTCGGTCGTCTTCATCCTCTGTCTTCTCTTTCCGGTTGTCGTCCTCTCCGGTCATTTTCCGATCGTTACCGGCATCATTCTTTGGGGCCTGCGGATCATCGGTCACGACCGGCCCGCCCTGATCATCGTCCGCCGCGTCGGCGGGGGTCTCGTCCCCCCACTCTTCGCGGGCAGCCGTCTCGGCCTGTTCCTCCTGCTCATTGCCTGCTATGCCTGCGTCAACCTCATTCACCGGTCCCCCGGGCGCATCGCCCGGAGGCGGGATAGGGGCCAGGGAGAGGATCAACCCCGCATCCCTGACAACCATATCACCCCCGCCGACCGAAAACGGGCCGGTCGTCCCGGTCGACGGATCGGCGTGGCTGTCACCGCCGGGACTTGTGAAGGCGTAGCCGTCCGGCGCAGTGAACGCGACGGAGTACTCCCCGGGCGGGAGGGGGCCGAAGAGGTACATGGAGAAGTAACTGTCATGATAGCCGGTGCGGGCCGATGCCACCACATTCCCGCCTGCATCCAGGAGGGTGACCTCGACGTCCGTCAGGCCGTCGGTTCCATCCCTGATACCGTCCCCGTTGCCGTCGCTCCAGGTCGTCCCGAGCACCCACCCGTAGGCCGTAGCCGGGGTCAGGGGGAAGGGACTTCCGGTGAAGCCGGCGTTCAGGGTCCGCTGCCCGTCCACCACTTCAGCGTATGCCACATTCCCGCCGAGAGAAGCGGCATGGTTGTCAAGCCCCAAGACGGTGCAGGAGAAGCCGTCCGGCAGGACGAACTCGGTGCCGGCGTACCTGCCGGAGGCGACGTCACCGAACCCGTACGACCCATCCGGGCCAGTGATGGTGTAGTCCATCATGGTCCGCTCCCCGATCAGCCGGACGCTGATGCCGGGGATGCCCGGCTCACCGGGGTCGAGAATGCCGTTAGCATTCAGATCGTACCAGACCATCCCCGAGAGCGATCCGCTGGTATCGTTGTCGTTCCCGTCGTCATCATCGTCATCATCGTCATCGTCGTCGTCGCCAACCGGCGTCACGGCCGGAGACGGCGTGGCCGTCGCCGTCGGCACGCCTGTGGGCATCGTTGTCGAGGTGGGCCCGGACGTCGGAGCCCCCGTCGGAACTCCGGTCGGGGACGGCGGTGTGGTCCCCGTCGGGCCCGTCGGGCCCGCCGGGACCGGTGACAGGGCAGGCGTCACCGTTGCGGCCGGTACCGGCGGTTTCTGGGAGATTATCGGGGCTTTCGAGGGTTTGGCAGGGGCCGCCGTGGGTTCGGGCGTCGGGGTAGTAGTCGGCGTCGGCGTGGGCTCCGGCCCCAGTTTCACCGCCCAGGCATCCGTATTCGCTGCTCCTCCGCTCTCCGTGGCGTTGAACGTCCCTGCAAAGACGAACTCACCCGGTGCGGACTCGATAAGCGATGCGGCCGCATCACCGGGGTTTACGCCGCCGAACGTCCTGCTCCACGCCACCGCTCCTTCGGTATCGGTCTTAACCAGCCAGGCGTCGGTATCGGCCACCCCGGGGTAAGCCGTCTCCCCGGCAAAGAGATAGCCGCCGTCCGAGGTCTCGACGACGGCCGACGCCGTTTCGTTCACGCCGAAGTCGCCGTAGATCCAGTTCCAGAGGATATCCCCGTCAGGCGTGAGTTTGATGAGGAGAGCATCGGTATCGGCCGTCGTGTTATCGGGCCGCTCGGTGAACGTCCCGGCGACAAGCAGGTTGCCGTCCGAGGTGTTGATCAGCGCCCGGCCGGCATCGTCGTCGGGGCTGCCGAACGTCCGGTTCCAGACCTCCGTGCCCGACCCGTCCAGCCTGGCCACCCAGACGTCGGCCATGCCCGCTCCCGAGGACCCGGTGGTGCCGGCAACGACGAAATCCCCGCCGGGAACCCGGGTGACGGCGTTCGCGGCATTCTCACCCGCTCCGCCGAACGTCCGATTCCAGACCTCCGTACCCGTCTCGTTCACCCTGACCACCCAGGCCGCGGACTCGTTTCCCTCCCGCAGCGCGGTTGAGCCTGCGAAGACGTAACCTCCGTCTTCGGCCTCGACAACCGCGTTTGCCGAGGCGTTGACGTCCGGGCCGCCGTAGGTCCGGTTCCAGACCTCGCCGCCGGAGGGATCTATCATCACAAGCCAGGCATCGGTGTCGGCCTGCGTCCCGTCCGTCACGAGGGTGAGGTTCCCGGCGAAGAGCAGGTTGCCTTCACCGGTTCGGATGATAGAGTGCGCAGCGTCGATCTCATCCCCGCCATATGTTCTATTCCACTCCTCGCCGCCGTCCGGCGCGAGGCGGATCACCCGGGCGTCCGTCTTTGCGCCGGACGATGCCGTCTCCCCGGCGAGGAAGAATCCGGTTCCGCCGGGATCGGGGACGACTGCGTGTGCCGCGTCGTAAGCATCGGGTCCTCCATACGTCCGGTTCCAGATAACTGCAGGATCTCCCGCCTGTGCTCCCGCGGCTGCAACGAGCGCGAGTGCCGACAGGAGAATAATCGCGAAATAGGTGCCGCATCGCATCATTTACCTCTCCTCGTCTCCACCCCGGGAACAGGCCTGCGTTCCGTGCCGGATACGGCTCGACAGGGCTCGTTCGTCGAAAGCCGGGCATCCGGCAGGGCCTTCGAATCTCACGCCGCCGCGGGGCCTGCACTTCAATAGGCCAATTATTATAATAATCTTATTCTAAAACGCAACCCGGATGCTCCCGGGCATTCGGTCCGGAGCATGACCCAGCTCCACAACCATCAATACGCTTATGAACAAATCCAGATAGGAGACCCGTATGAAACTCTTGCTTGCGATTGCCCCTGAACAGTTCAGGGACGAGGAACTGGAGATCCCGAAACGGACCTTCGAGGAGGCGGGGATCGGCGTCGATCTCGCCTCTACGGTCACCGGCGCATGCACGGGGATGCTGGGATGCACCGCTGAGGCAGCCATGACGTTTGAGGACGTGGATCCCGACGACTACGCCGGGATCGTGGTCGTGGGCGGAAGCGGTTCACAGGAGCACCTCTGGGGAAGCGAAAGGCTCCGGGACCTTGTCCGGTCGTTCTTCGAGCAGGGCAAGGTCGTCGCCGCCATCTGCCTCGCACCGGTCGTGCTGGCACGGGCGGGCGTCCTCGCCGGACGGCAGGCGACGGTATACCCGAGCCCGGCGGCTGTCGCGGAGATGAAGAAGGCAGGAGCAAACTTCCTTGAGATCCCCGTCGTCGCCGACATGCAGGTCGTGACCGCCAACGGCCCCGAAGCTGCCGCACAGTTCGCCGACACCATCATCACGAAACTGGAATGCTGAACGATACACGCGCCGACGGCGTGAACCCGGCGGACTGCACCCTGGTGATCCCCGCATACAACGAAGAGCGGCGGATCCGGTCGCTCCTCGAGGACGTCTCGGGTTTCCGAGGCAAACTCGTCTTCGTCTGCGACGGAACCGACGCCACTGCAGAGATCGTCGGTACGTTCGCGGAGGCTCACCCGTCGCTCTCCATCCGGTGCCTGGCGTTTCCGGCCCGGCTCGGGAAAGGGGGAGGCGTCGTCGCCGGGATGGCGGCGGCGGAGACACCCTTCGTCGGCTACATGGACGCGGACGGCTCGACCGCGCTATCCGAGATGGAGCGGCTCTTCGACCGTCTCGCAACCGCCGACGGCGCCATCGGCTCGCGCTGGGTCGAGGGCTCGGTTCTCCCCGTGCGGCAGGGGTTCCGGCGCCGGGTCGAGAGCCGCCTCTTCAACCTCATGGTCAAGGCGTTCTTCGGGCTCGGTTACCGCGACACCCAGTGCGGCGCGAAAGTCTTCCGGAAAGATGCACTCAGAGAGGTTCTCTCCTCAATCCGGTCGACCGGGTTCGAGTTCGACGTCGAACTCCTCTGGCGGCTGCGCCGGAACGGCTACCGGGTGGAAGAAGTCCCGATCACCTGGGAGAACCGGGACGAGTCGAAGGTGATGACATCGGACGCGAAGGCGATGCTGATGGGGATGCTCCGGCTCCGGTTCGGGTGAGGGGATCCGGGGCGTAGGCGTGCCTTCGCGTTCTTCGCGGCTTCGCGCGAAACCTGCTGTTGTCCCTGTACTGTTGCTTCACGCGAAGCCGCGAAATGCAACGTTCCACCGGAATGCGACTGCCGTACAGGCAGGGTTTGAACGCCGATAGGTGCGAGGAGAGTGTCAAACTACCGAAAGGACTTCTTTTTTTGCGTGAGACGGAATTGTTCTCCCCACCAGAGCAAACCGCCGGGTTTTAAGGTTCTCCGGGCGAACGGATTTTACAGGAACAGTGATCCGGTGTTTGAGAAGGCAACCTTCGTGGAGGAGATCAACGGGGGCGTGCAAGTCGACGCGCCGTTCGTGGTGGAAACCGCAGAACTCCGCGAGAAGCGGGGCGGCAAGTATATCCAGCTCGCCATCTCCGATAAGACCGGCCGGGGAACCTGCAAGGTCTGGGGGACGCCGGATCACAGCGTGGAGCAGATCGAGGCGTTCTGCCGCGCGATCCGGCCGGGCGAGATCTACCGCATCCAGGGCTACGCAAAAGTCTTCAACGGCGCCTGCGAGGTCAACGTGAACGACGGGATCGCCTGCCTCGCCGACCCGGTCCCGCAGGACAGGGTCGAGCCGTCCCTGTTCGTTTATGCGCCCGTCGATATCGAAAGCGTCCGATTGGGGCTCGCCCGTATGGCCGCGAAGATCGAGGATCCCGGCATATCCTCCCTCGTCTCAACGGTCATGAACGACGCCCCGGGTTTCCTCGACGCTCCCGCGGCCAAATACCACCACCACGCCTACATCGGCGGGCTTGCGGAGCACACCCTCGAGACCGCGGAGATGGCGCTCTCTCTTTCGGGCACGGTCTCGCGGGCGGAGATGGATACCGACGTCCTCCTCGCCGGTGCGCTCCTCCATGATGTCGGGAAAGCGTCCTGCTTCTGCCGCCGGGGGTTCGCGTTCGTCCCGCTCCCGGAATACACCCTCGTCGGACACACGGCAATCGGGGCGGCGGCGCTCATGAAGCATTCCGCCGGTGTCGACCCTGCACGGTTCGGCCACATCCTCCATATCGTGATGTCGCACCACGGCTCTTACGGCGAGATCAAGCCGCGGACGCCGGAGGCCTGGGCGGTTCACTTCGCCGACAACGCAAGCGCCTTCCTCCGGGAAGTCTCGGACGACGCCGCGGATCTTGCACCGGGAGAGGGGCGGCAGGGGGCACTGAGCGGGAAGGCGGTCTACCGGTTCTGACCGTGCAGGAGCCCCCCGGCGTAAACCACATGATGCTATATCAAAAAACCAGTAATTCAGGCCCCGTTTCAGGAATTCTCTATTATCCTATGAGTATAAGACCATTCCGATCCGCGCCGGAACACCTGCCGGCAAAAAAGGTTACGGTTCCTTCAGGTACGCCTCGGGGTCGCGTTCGAAGAGTTTCTTGCAGCCCGGGGCGCAGAAGTAGTAGGTCCTGCCCTGGTACTCGGCGGTGTACTTCGCACTCGCCTCATCGACGTCCATCTTGCATACGGGATCAACTGCCACGTGCATCAGCCTCCGACAGCGTCCCCCTCTTCGCCGGAGGTATATAAGTCTTGAGCAGCAGCGAGAGCGAGACGACCGTCACCGACGAGAGCGCCATCGCGAGGGCCGCAAGTTCCGGCCGGAAGGTTATCCCGAAGAAGGGGTAGAGCACCCCGGCGGCGAGGGGGATGAGGGCTGAGTTGTAGGCGAACGCCCAGAAGAGGTTCTGCTTGATCCGGCTCATCACCTTCCGGGAGAGTTCGACGGCTGCGACGGCGTCGACGAGATCGTCGCGGATGAGGACGATATCCCCGCTCTCGATGGCGACGTCGGTTCCGCTCCCGATGGCGATCCCGACGTCCGCCTGGGCGAGCGCCGGGGCGTCGTTGATCCCGTCGCCGACGAAGGCCACGACCTCGCCCCGCACCTGGAGGGCCCGGACCTCCTCGGCCTTCTCCTGCGGCAGCACCCCGGCATGGACGTCCGTGATCCCGACCTCGCGGGCGATGGCGTTCGCCGTCCGCTCGTTGTCGCCGGTGATCATCACCACCGAGAGGCCCATCCGTTTCAGTTCCGCAACGGCAACCCGCGTCGTCGGCTTGAGGGTATCGGCGATGGCGATGATGCCCGCGAGGTCGCCGCCTATGGCGACGAAGACCGCGGTCTTCCCCACGTCCTGAAACGCGGCCACCCGCATCCCGGCCTTCGGCGGGACGGCGATGCCGCGCTCCATGAGGAACGGCTGGTTCCCGATAAGGACCTCCTTCCCCTCCACGACGGCGCTGACCCCCCGGCCGCCGAAGGTCGTGAACCGCTCCGATGCCGGGACGCTGACCCCGGCACTCTCCGCCCGCCGGACGACCGCCTCCGCGAGCGGGTGCTGCGAGTTCTTCTCGACCGCCGCGGCGACCGCCAGCAGCCGGTCTTCCGGAATCCCGAACGCGACGATATCGGTGACGTCGGGTTTCCCCCGCGTGAGCGTCCCGGTCTTGTCGAAGACGACCGCGGTCAGCTTCTCCGAGACCTCGAGCGCCTCGCCGTTTCTTATCAGCAGGCCGAGTTCGGCGCCCCGGCCGATCCCGACGGTCACGGCGGTCGGGGTGGCGAGCCCGAGCGCACAGGGGCAGGCGACGACCAGAACGGAGATCAGCACCGTGAGCGCAAAGAGGAGCGAGGAGTTGAGCCCCACGTACCAGACCAGGAAGGCACCGGCCGCGATCGCGAGGACGACCGGGATGAAGTAGGAGACCGCGATGTCGGCGATCCGCTCCACCGGGGGCTTCGATCCCTGGGCGTCCCGGACGAGCCTGATGATCTGCGCGAGCACCATATCCTTCCCGATCTTCTCGGCCCTGACCTGAAGCACGCCGTTCACGTTCAGGGTGCCGCCGACGGCCTCGTCGCCCTCTGCTTTATCGACCGGGATGGGTTCGCCGGTGATCATCGACTCGTCCACCGAACTCTCGCCGCCGACGACCGTCCCATCCACCGGCACCTTCTCGCCCGGCCTGACCAGGATGACGTCGCCGACGACGACGGTCTCGACCGGAACCTCGACCTCCCGGCCGTCCCGGATCACCGTCGCGGTCTTCGGGCGGAGTCCTATCAGTTTCTTGATGGCCTCGGACGTCCGCCCCTTCGCCCGGGCTTCGAGGTAGCGCCCGAGGGTCAGGAACGCCGCGAGCATCACCGCGGTCTCGTAGAAGTTGAAGTCCGGGGTGAGGACGATCTGAAACGTCCCGAGGAGGCTTGCGCCGTAGGCGACGCCGATCCCCATCGCGTACATGACGTCCATCGTCAGCGCACGGTTCCGGAGCGCAGCGGCCGCTGCCCGGAAGATGGGGGCGCTGACGTAGAGGAAGACCGGCAGGGTGACGACGAGCATGACGAGGTTCATGGAGACCGGAAGGGCGGCCGCCCCCGGCATCCCGAAGAGCATGTAGAAGAAGAGCGGGATGCTCACCGCGAACCCGACGGCAAACCGGCGGAACTTGTCCCGGAGATCCGCCTCGCGCATCCGGGCCTCGACGTCCTCGGGGATCTCCTCCTCGAGCCCGAGATACTGGTAGCCGGCATCCTCGACGGCGGCCCGGATCTCCGCGGTCGTGACGAACTCGGGGTTGTAGACGACGCGTGCGTTCTCGTTTGCGAGGTTGACGCGGGCCTCGTAGACACCGTCGAGGTCCGCGAGCGAGGCCTCGATCACCCGGGCGCAGGACGCGCAGACCATCCCCCCGATCCTGACGGTGGCCTCGCTCCTGACAACCTCGTAACCGGCGTCCGAGACCGTCCGTTCGAGATCGGCGAGGGTTGTCTTCGCCGGATCGTACTCGACGGTAGCGGTCTCGTTTGCGAAATTGACCCGGGCGTCGTAGACGTTGTCCCGGCCCTGGAGAGCGCGTTCCACGTTGAGCGCGCAGGACGCGCAGTGCATCCCCGAGATCTTCAGTTCCGCCTTTCTCTTCTCCTCCGGCATGATATTCTCCTCACCCTGCGCGGATAAAATACCTGCTCTCGCCGGCCTGTGTTCGCGCACCCCCTCCGGGGAGGGGCCGGATTCTCAATACAGCGTATGGCGATTTTTATACACAATATTATTATACTCCTGGCCGATTATATCGCCCCATCCTGAGGTGATTGTGATGCAGAGACGGGATATTCCAGCAGGAGAGAAGCAGTACGATGTCGAGCATCTGGCATCGAGACAGGACGTCGACGGCCTGATCGAGGCACTGCAGAGCGGCAATCCGACCGCACGCCGGACCGCCGCCCTCGGTCTCGGCGCGCTCGGGGAATGGCGGGGGGTGGATCCCCTCATCCGGGCGCTCACCGACCCGGTGCAGGACGTCCGGGAAGGGGCGGCGAACGCGCTCGTCATGGTCGGGACACCGGCGGTCGAACCGCTGATCGACGTCCTCGAGCGTCCGGGTGCTGCGGCCGGCTACGGCCTTCCGCAGGAAGCGTCCGGGGAAGGGCTGACGCAGGTCGATCTCCTCGGGGGGCCCGAAGGTATACCGGCCACGAAGAGGACTCTCCGGCACAGGGGAGGCATCAGGCAGCACGACGCGTTCGGCGGCCCGGAGGATGTCAGGAGAGCGGGAGGCGGAAGAAGGGGCCGCGAAGAGGAGGAGGGGCTTGCCCAGCACGATGCATTCGGCGGCCCGGAGGATCTCCGGAGGGCGGGAGGCAAGGTATCCCGCGACACCGAGGATGAGATCACTCAGCACGATCTCTTCGGCGGCCCCACGGATGTCGGGACGAGAAAGTCCCTCCGTCATCCAGAAATTGCGCAGCACGACCTCTTCGGCGGTCCGGAGGACGCAAAGAAGCACGAGGCCCTCTTCCCCGGCGCGAGGAGGGCCGGCGTCGTGAAGGAAGGGGACGTCCCCGGCACGGGGCTCCGCCGGGCTTACGCCGCCGTCATCCTCGGCGAGATCGCCGATCCGAGGGCGGAAGGGGCACTCGGCCGGTCGCTTTCCGACACCGACCCCGCCGTCCGGAGGTCGGCCGAAGACGGGATGGCGCGGTTCCGGCAGAAGCGCGGGATGGCCGCACCCGTCCCGCCGGCGTCAAGATGAAAAGGAGGTGAACGCGTTGGAGCAAGAGGACGTGGGGAAGCGGTTCAATATCGACCTGCTGAGAGCGGATAAGAATGTCGACGGCCTGATCGAAGCGCTCCGGAGCAGCGACGGCCTGACCCGCCAGCGGGCCGCCCTGGCGCTCGGGGACTTCGGCGGTGCCGAGGCGGTCGGGCCGCTCGTCCGGGCGCTCGGCGATCCGCTGACGGCGGTGCGGGAGGCGGCGGCGGACTCGCTCACGCTGCTCGGGACGCCGGCGGTCGAACCGCTGGCCGAACTCCTCGAGAACCTGGAGGCGTCGGGGAAGTACGGGGAGGAGGAGGCCGTGAGCCCGCCGACCGTGACCGGGCCCGGCGGCCAGACCTGGGAAATCGAGACGCAAAGAGACCTCCGGCGGGTCTACGCGGCTGCCATCCTTGGCGAGATCGGTGATCCCGCCGCGTTAGAACCCCTCGCCCGGGCGCTCCGCGACGAGAACGACGACCTCCGGTGCCAGGCAGCGGGAGCCATAGCGAAGTTCGGTCCGGGGGCGGTGGAGCCGCTTCGCCGGATGCTTGCCGACCCGGACCCGGACGTCAGGATCTTCGCGGCCGGCGTCCTCGGGGATACCGGGGAGGCGTCCGCGGTCGAGCCCCTCATCGGGGCGCTCCGGGACGGCAACGACGACGTCCGGGGCGCGGCGGCGGGCGCCCTCATGCGGATGGGCGGTGCCGCGGTCGAGCCCCTCGTCGCGGCGACGAAGGATGCCGACCGGAACGTCCGGCTCTACGCGGCGGGAGCGCTCAAGTACATCGGCGACCCGCGGGCGATCGACGCCCTCGAGGCTCTCGCCCGGAGCGGGGACAAGGATGAGAGAAGCGTCGCGGAGGACGCGATCGAGAAGATCCGGATGGTCCGCGGGGAGGTTGCCCCGGAGCCGTCGGCGCCGACGTCGCGGTAATTCATCTTATCGAGACTGTGCTATAGGAGCTGCTGGGAGGCCTGATTGCTTCTCGAACTCCAACATTCCGACCAGTCACAACCCCATGCACGGCTTTCCACTGGATATCGCCATTAGGGGGTGGGGCTGACGGGGAGTGCGACGTTCCGATACGCGACGGTTCGTTAGAACCGGAGCGTGAGCACCGTAAGGTGTGAAGGAACGGAGCTCGACCACCGTCAGGTGGGAAGGGAGCATCCCCCCTCAAAACTCTTCGAGTTTCTCATGCTCGCTGCGCTCGCACTCCCCGTTGTCCCCTCCCCCCTCGTGGCGATATTCCCACGGTCCAGTGTACCGGAATTTTTCACAGCCACGACCGTCCTGTCAGCCATACAATAACTTACCATCGTCGTAACCTGCTTTATCCAACCCCACCGGCCCCTATACCTCGTCCAGAAACAGGAGTCCTCACTCCAGTCATCTCAAAAACAAAAAAGGTAAGATGAATTATTCGCTTATCCCCTTCTCCGCACCCGTACCGACTCCGCGTGGGCGTGGAGCCCCTCCGCGTCGGCGATCGTCTCCACAACGTCGCCGATGGCCTCAAGCCCCTCCCGCGTGATCACCTGCACCGTCGAGCGCCGGCAGAAGTGGTTCACGTCGAGGCCGGAGTAGAGCCGAGCGTAGCCAGCCGTCGGGAGGACGTGGTTCGTCCCCGAGGCATAGTCGCCGCAGGCTACCGCCGCGTAGGGGCCGACGAATATCGACCCGGCGCTCCGGATGCGGTTGATGACGGCGAGCGGGTCGGCCATCTGGACCGAGAGGTGCTCGGGGGCGATGCCGTCGACGGTCGCGACCGCTTCGTCGAGATCGCCGGCAACGATGTAGCCGGAGTGCTCGAGCGCCTTTGCGACGATATCGCGGCGTTTCGCCTCCCCGGCCATCCGCTTCACCTCGGCACCGACTGCACCGGCGAGGGCCGCGTCGGTGGTCACCAGGACGCAGGCGGCGTTCGGGTCGTGCTCGGCCTGGGCAAGGATATCGGCCGCGATGAAGGTCGGGTTCGCCGTGCCGTCAGCGAGGATCGCAATCTCGCTCGGTCCTGCCGGGAAGTCTATCTCAGCCTCGTCGCGCAGAAGCATCTTCGCGGCGGTGACGTAGACGTTCCCCGGGCCGACGATCTTCTCCACCCGTGGGACCGACTCCGTCCCGAGCGCCATTGCCGCGATCGCCTGGGCGCCGCCGACCCGGTAGACCTCGTCGACCCCGGCGATATCGAGCGCGACGAGGGTGATCG
>JABNAD010001008.1_pt1 | contig 12034 bp, 10 predicted proteins | sample 7240381 | NCBI WGS metagenome assembly JABNAD01 (sample SAMN11332834, study PRJNA596920) | anaerobic digester metagenome | biome: digested sludge; isolation source: digested sewage sludge-derived enrichment culture grown on H2/CO2 | place: Germany: Goettingen | reverse complement strand
GGTGTGGGCGGCACGGTCAGCGGAGGAAGAGGTATCGCAGACAGCGTGTGATGTGTATAAGCGACAGGTGCAGGAGAAGCCCGCGGACCGCACCCCCGAGATCCAGATCCTGCAGTTCGGGATCGCCGCCCTCAAGGACCGCCTCGCCGCGCGGCAGGAAGCCGCTCCCAGACCGGCCGTCATCCCCGAACGCACACCCGTCCCGGAAGTCCGGTCCGTCCAGGCCGCGCAGCCGCCGTCCCCGGGCTTCTTCGGGAGAGCGGTGCGCGCGCTGTTCGGAGGAGAGGGGTAAAAGGGGGAGGCGAGGGCGGCCTTACACGCACGCCCCGCCAGTCACGGCTCAGGGCCTTGCCCATCTGGCGGACCCGCAAAAGTGGAGTTGTTGCCATGTGCGCCGCCGGCGTAGGCATCTCTCCATGCACAAGGTCAACAACATCCACGACGCCCTGTTCCGGGAGACCATGAGCCACCGCGAGGTGGCGGCCGATTTTCTGCGCAACTACCTGCCGGACGGCGTCCTGCGCCGCATCCGCCTAGGAGACCCTGGCCATCCGCAAGGATACGTTCGTGGCCCCGGACCAGGCCAGGCATCATTCGGACCTGCTCTACGAGGTGCGTCTCATGAGCGGCCGATCCGCCTTCGTCTATTTCCTCTTCGAGCACAAAAGCGCCCCGGACCGTTTCGTGGCACTGCAGCTGCTCCGGTACATGCTCGAAATCTGGGAGTTGTCCCGCAAGCAGCGCAAGGCCCGCAGGTCTCTGCCCCTGATCATCCCCATCGTGGTCTATCACGGCAGGAGCAGGCAGCGGGCGGTGCGTCTCGGCGAGTTGGTCGATTGTGCGGACGAGAGCCTCGGCGCCTACGTCCCGGACTTCGGCCTGGCCTTTTACGATTTTTCGCCGGAATCGGAGTTGCGCATCAAGGGAGCCATCACGCTGCGTCTGGTGCTGACATGCTTCCGGGCCAAGAACAACCCGGAAACTGTCCGGCATGTCTTCGACATCTTCCGCCTTCTGGGCCGTCTCGACGACGACGAGACATCCCTGCGCTGGGTGGAGGTCATCTTCCGCTACCTTTCGCAGACCATGGACATCGAGGAGAACGTTATGCATGATGCTGCCAGGATCAGTCTTTCAACCGCCAAGGAGCGCGCCATCATGACCCTCGCGGAACGCCTGCTCAACAAGGGAAAAGCCGAAGGCCAACAGGCCGGCCGCCAGGAAGGTCGCCAGGAAGGTCGCCAGGAAGGTCGCCAGGAAGGGCGTCTTCTGGTTCTTCAGCGGCTTCTGTCCAAGCGTTTCGGACAGGACGTCCTGGACATCCGAACCCAGGAACGCCTGCGCGCCGCCTCTCCCGAACAGCTCGACCTCTGGGCCGAAAGGATTCTCGATGCGTCCAGGGTCGAGGACGTTTTCGGCGAAGAGTGAGAGGAAAAAGCGCCGACGCAGTCAGCGGGGTGCAAATCATCGTGAAAACGGTCAGTTGCCGATCATCACTCCGCAAGGAGACGGCATGATCGTCCAGACTTCCCCGCTGCCCCTGCCGCCGCCCTTGCCGTTACCCGTCCCAACAACCAGCCTTCATTCACTGCACGCCGACCAAGACATTCAGACTGCCCCAAACATCCCGTCCTCGTAGCCGCCACCGCACAAGACAACATGGCCCCGCCTGGCCGGCCTTTCCGCGCGCGGAGATAAAGTCCTTCAGGCATAACTCCTGTGTTATTCCGGTCAGTTGATTGGAAACAGGGGTGCGGCGGCTTCCGGGCGTGCGAGGTTGTCCGGCTCGGCTGGACACGGCGGTTGGGCAGGGATGCGGGCGGAGGCGGTTGCTGGAAATTTGTTTCATGATTCTGGTGTATTGGGTTTGTTATCGAATCGGCAGGCCCTTGGCATGGGACTTGTACTGACTGGCCGTCGCCATTGCCGCTCCTGCCGATTCGGGCCGGGCGCCGCGGCGCGAATCCGATCATCTGGAGCGTGAATGCCTCGAATCAACTGGCCGGGATGGGGCGCCGGAGCCCTCGTCATGGCTCTTGCGTACCACTCCGCCGTCTGGCGTCTGGTCGGCTCCGAGTGGGGCAGGGCGGACTTCGACTACTGCTGGCTCATCCCGCCGGTCATGGCCTGGCTCCTCTGGGAGCGGCGCGCCGAGCTGCTCGCGCTGCCCTCGCGGCCGTCCTGGGGCGGGTTGTGGGCCTTCGCCGCCGCCGTCTTTTTCCTGCTCCTGGGGGAGCTGGGCGGGGAGTTCCTGTCCCTCTACCTCTCCCTGTGGTTCGCCATCATCGGCCTGTGCTGGACCATCATGGGCCGGCGCAAGCTCATGGTCGCCCTCTTTCCCCTCTTTCTGCTGCTGACGGCCTTTCCGCCGCCCAACTACGTCTACAGCCGCCTGACGCTCGGCATGCAGCTCCTGTCCACCCGCCTGGGCGCGGAGTTCCTGCATCTGGCCGGCGTGCCGGCCTACCGCGAGGGCAACGTCATCGACCTGGGCTTCACCCAGCTCGAGGTCGTGGCGGCCTGCTCCGGGCTTCGCTTCCTCATTCCGCTGGTCATCGTGGCCATGGTCCTGACCTACTATTTTCGCCGCGAGTGGTGGAAGCGGGCCCTGCTGCTGGCCGCAACCCTGCCTCTGGCCATCGTCATGAACGGCCTGCGTATCGGGGTCAGCGGGCTCCTGGCGCGCAGCTACGGGGCCTCCATCCTGGAGGGTACGGCCCATGACATCATGGGCTGGGCCATGTTCGCCCTCTCGTCCCTCTGTCTGTTCGGCCTGATGCGCCTCATGTCCCGCGGCCGGGGACCGCTGCTGGCGGTCTTTCCTGTTCCGGCACCGGGAGATGCCCCTGCCGGGGCGTCCCTCGGCCCGGTCCTGGCCGGGCTGATCCTGGTGCTGGCCGCCACGGGTTTCATCCGCTACCGGGCCGCGACTCCCGACGTGCTGCCCGTGGCCCGGCCCCTTTCGACCTTCCCCCTGGCCTTTCCCGGCTGGCAGGGCAGGTTCATTGCCATGGACCAGAAATTCATCGATGAGCTGGATTTCTCGGACTACGTGCAGATCGACTTCCGCGACCAGCGTGGCGGGTCCGTGGATTTCTACGTGGCCTGGTACCAGAGCCAGAGCAAGGGCGAGTCCATCCACTCCCCCGAGACCTGCCTGCGCGGCGGTGGCTGGAACTTCGCCCGCTCGGGCAGCGTGCAGGTGGATGTGCCGGGCTTCGGACCGGTGCGCCTCAACCGCGCCCTGCTGGAGCAGGGCGGCAGGCGGATGCTGTCCTACTTCTGGTTCCCGGCCCGGGGCCGGATGCTGACCAACGGCGTGGAGCTTAAGCTGGCCACCATGTGGGACTCCCTGACCCTGCGCCGGACCGATGGCGCCCTGGTTCGGGTCATCACGCCCCTTGCCCAGGGTGAGAGCGAGGCCCTGGCCGAGGAGCGCCTGCTGGCCTTCCTGGGCCAGGCCATGCCCGTGCTGGGCGGCATGCTGCCCGGCCGCGGGCCGGTCCTGGAAGCCGGGGCCGGGGGGCGGTCGTGAATTTCCTGGTCAACTTCTACATCGCTTTCCTGCTCTCGACCCTGCTCGTGCCCGTGGGCATCCGCCTGGGCCGGCGTCTGGGCATCGTCGACAAGCCCGACCCGCGCAAGGTGCACACCGGCCTCATCCCGCGCACGGGCGGCGTGGCCATCGCCCTGGCCGCCGTGGCCTCCCTGCTCGCGCCCCTGGCCCTGTCCCGGGAACTGGCCGGCTACCTCGCCGGGGCCGTGATCATCCTCTTCTTCGGGCTCTGGGACGACATGCGCGAACTGGGGTACCGCGTGAAGTTCCTGGGACAAACCCTGGCCATCCTGGCCTTCGCGCTGCTGTCTGGCCTGCAGGTCTGCTGCCTGGGCGAAATCGTGCCCGGCGTGTTCGTCTACCTCGGGCCGGCGTCCTTCATCTTCACCCTGATCTTCATGATCGCGGTCATCAACATCATCAACCTGAGCGACGGCCTGGACGGGCTGGCCGGGGGCCTGTCCCTGCTCATCCTCCTGGCCTGCGCCTTCCTCGGCTACACTTCGGACATGGTCCTGCCCATCGCCGTGACCCTGGCCGTGTGCGGCGGGCTGGTCGGGTTCATGCGCTACAACGTGCACCCGGCCGAGGTTTTCATGGGCGACACGGGCAGCCAGTTCCTGGGCTACACCATCGGCGCCTGCCTGATCATGCTGACCCAGAACCACTCCATCTACAGCCCGGTCCTGCCCCTGTTCCTGCTCGGCACGCCCATCCTGGACACGGCCATGGTCATGTACGAGCGCATCCGCGCCGGGAGGAGCCCCTTCAAGCCGGACAAGAACCACCTGCACCACAAGCTCCTGCGCGCGGGCCTGACCCAGGAGCAGGCCGTGGTCAGCATCTACGCCCTGCATTTCACCCTCATCCTGGCCGGCTTCGTCCTGCGCTTTTCGCCGGACTGGCTGAACCTGCTGCTCTACGCCATCCTCCTCGGCGGGGCCTTCGCCTTCCGCTCGGCCGTGCAGGGCAAGGAGGTCAGCGCCCAGCGGCTCTACGCCCTGGTCAGGGAGGCCGCCCAGGCGGCGTTCGTCTGGAACGCGCGCAGCATCGACATGCGCCGCGTCCTGTCCTGGCTGTGCTGGAAATCCTTCTTCCTTTTCTTCACCTTCTTTTTCTTCATCAACATCTTCTTCATCCGCCAGCCACAGGCCCCGACCCTCGTGGCGGCCGGCATCATCCTGGCCCTGGCGGCCGTCCTGCACGCCCGGCGCAGCCCGTCCCTGGCGCCGGTCCTGTACTACACGATGCTCGCCGTCATCCTCTACGTCGTGGCCTTCGGCGAGGTGGGAAAGACCGATAGCGTGTTCCTGGCCATGGGTCCCGACGGGATCTCGGGCATCTTCTACGCCCTGACGGCCCTCTATTTCGGCTGCATCCTGCTGACACCGGAGAAGGTGCCGCTCAACGCCCTGGACTACATCCTCATCGCCTTCATCGCGTCCCTGGTCTTCCTGTCCGAAGATGGGACGGAACTGGCCGAACTGCGGCATATCGCCATGAAGGCGGTGCTCCTGGGCCTGGCCCTGAACCTGATCTACTCGCGCATCGGCCGGAACAGGGGATACGTGCTCTTTCTGGTCGTATTGATCTGCGTTGAGGCCGCAGTCCTGACCTTCTTCTAGGGGAGGGCTCCAGAGAGTCCGGACGGGTCGGACCGACCTGCCCGTTGGCTTTGATATTGCACTTTTGCTGGGCCGCAGTCCTGTCCGATCGGATTGCGCCGAGTTCACATCACAGGGAGACCTCAATGCGGCGGATTCTGATTTGTTTGATCATGGGCCTGACGTTTCTGGGCTGCGGTTCCAAGGAGGAGCGCAGGGACGACTTTTTCGCCAACGCTCTCAAGTTCGAGGGTGAAGGGCGCATCGCCGAAGCCCGCATCGAGGCCAAAAACGTCATCAAGCTCGACCCCAACCACACCGACGCCTACCTGCTGCTGGGGCGTAGCGCCCTGAAGGAACAGAACTGGCGCGAAGCCTTCGCCAATTATCAGCGGGCCACGGAGCTTGCGCCTGACAACGTGGAGGCTCTCCTCGGCGTGGGCAGGCTCTACCTGCTTTCCGGGGATGCGCCCAAGGCCGAAAGCACCGCGAACAAGATCCTGTCTCTCGATCCGGCGTCCCATGACGGGCGGCTGCTGCGGGTCGGCGCCATGCTGCGTGCCAAGCGCTTCGACGAGGCCCGATTGCAGCTGGACGAGGTCTTTGCCAAGGATCCCGGCAACGAGGACGCAACCCTGGCCCTCTCGGTCATTCATGCCGAGCAGGGGAGGGGGGGCGAGGCCCTGCGCGTCGTGGAGGACGCCATCCTGACCAGACCCGGCAGTCGGGCCCTGCATTTCCGGGCCGCCAGCCTGGCTGCGGATCAGGGGTTGTTCGAGGCGGCCGAAGGGCACCTCCTCAAGCTCAAGGAACTGGACCCCGCCAACCGCGGCGTCATGGTTCTCCTGGCCGCGCTGTACGAGCGCATGGGCGATGGCGGGCGGGTCGAAGGCATCCTGCGCGAACTGCTGGCCGCGGAACCCGGGTCCGAGGAGGCGCGGCTGCGTCTGGTGGAATACCTGATGCGCACCGGCAAGCCCGACGAGGCCATGGCCGTGGCCGGGCAGGGGCCGGGAGGCCCGACGCCCAAGCTGCGCCTGGCCATGACCGCGGTGCAGATGGCCACGGGACGGGCGGCCGAGGCCGAGGCTGGGCTTGCGGCTCTGGCGGCGGACGCCGCGGCTGGTCCGGCCGGCCTCGATGCGCGGCTGCGATTGTCGGAACTCAAGCTGCGCCGGGGCGACCGTGACGGGGCCATGGCCGAGGTGGAGGCCGTGCTGCTCGCCAACCCCGGTGACACCCGCGGTCACGCCGCACGTGGCCGCATTCTCATGCTCCAGGGCCGACACGAGGAAGCCCTGACCGAGCTGCGCATCGCCCTGCACGACAATCCGGCCGACATCCCGGTGGTCATCCTCATGGCCAAGGCCCAGTTCGCCATGGGCAACGGTCTTTCGGGCCAGGAGACCCTGCGCGCCGCCCTGGAACGCAAGCCCGAATCCGCGGAACGGCGTCGGGAGCTGGCCGCGGCCGAGGAGCGGCAGGGCAACGCGGACGCCGCCCTGGGCGTGCTGCAGGCGGCGGCCGCGTACGATGGCATGGAACCGCGCCTGCTCTTCGCCATGGGCAGCATCGAGGCGCGTCGCGGGCATTACGATGCGGCCGAGGTGCATTTCCGCCAGGCCATGGACTTTGAGCAGGCCAGGATTCCTGCCTTGATGCGCATCGGCGCCCTGCAGGCCGCCCGCAAGGACTGGCCTGCGGCGCGTCGGACCTTGGAGGGCATCCTGCGCGACCAGCCCGACGCGCAGGGCGCGGCTGCGATGATGGTCGGCATCGAGCGCGAGGCGGCCGGGCCGGCAGCGGCCTTGGCGTGGTCCCGCTCCTGGTCCCAAGCCCGGCCGCAGGACGCCTGGGCGGCTGACCTGCTGGGGCGAACGGCCATGGAACTCAAGGAGTACGGCCAGGCCGAGGCGGCCTTCATCGAAGCCGGCCGCCGCGATCCCGAGTCGTCCGTCCCCTTCATGCGGCTGGCCACCCTCAAGGCCCGGACGGGTCAGCTCGACGCGGCCATCGCCGACAGCCGGGCGGCTCTGACGCGGAATCCCGACTCAGTGGCCGAGTCCGTGCTCCTGGGGCAGCTCCTGCAGCGGGCCGGGCAGCACGCCGAGGCCGAGGGCATCTACCGCCGTCTGCTGGAGCGCCAGCCGGGCTTGCGCGCAGTGGGCAACAACCTGGCCTACGCCATCGCCTCGGACCCGGCAGCCACGCCGCAGCGCCTGGCCGAGGCTCTGTCCCTGGCCACCACTGCCAGCGCCGAAGGGGACCCCGCAGCCCTGGATACTCTGGGCTGGATCCACTACCGCCTGGGCGACAGGCCGACGGCTCTGACCAACCTGCGCAAGGCCCACGAGGCGCTGCCCGATGACCCGTCCGTTGCCTACCACCTGGCCCGCGTCCTGGCCGACGAAGGCGCGGCAGCCGAGGCCCGCACCCTGCTTCTGTCCCTCCTGCAGCGCCAGCCCGACTTCCCGGAATACGCCGAAGCCAGGGCCCTGCTGGACAGCATCTGATCGGGCCGGACATGCTGAATGTCACAAGCCCCCTTCCCGTCCGAATGCTTCGGACTGGCCGGGGGCATTTTTATTGAATTCGTGGTTCCGGATGCTTCGATGGAGAGTCGCCCTGATCGTCTGATTTTCATGGGGCGTATGGCATTCGTCTCTTGGCGATAATAATATTCAATATGGCATGGTCCGAAAAATAAATAATCATGCATATCTGATTATTAAGAAATTCTTCTGTCATCGGGATCAGTAATCAAACAATTCTGACCTACATAAATGTTCCGTGGGAAAATTATTCGAGAATATTATTTTATGCTTGATAAAATAGCCTGTTGTTCTGTATGGGATTCCGTGATGGTTTTGTCGTTCTTGTCGGAATAAATGCCTGAATCGGTCATGATATGATGACGGAAAGTGGAGGAAGTCATGTCCGAACCGGGCGGAACGAGATCAGTGAGGTCTTCAATGCGTGTCTGGTTGCCGGATTTCATTTACAAGCCGTTTCCTCTGATCGTCGCAACCATCGGCTTGCTTGGCTGTTGCGCTGGCACGGCGTCCAGTGTGGGGCTGGGCGGCTCCCTCCTTCTCTACAGCGGCGGGGTGATATGCATGCGTCGGCGTTAGCCGGCCGCCCCAACACGGCGACCTTTTTGTCGCCACATTAAGTTCCGATTTATTGCATGCTCAATGCCATGAGGACAGTGTTTGCTTCAGGGAAGTGTTCATTGTCCCTCATGACCTGTCGGGTAATCTTCAGGAATTGAATGGTCCGAAGTGATCCGGCAGGTCAATGGTACCCAAATTCGGGTCCTGTTTCCCTGGCTATTTTTCTGGTAAAAAAACGGATGATTACCTTTCGGTAACCATCCGTTTTTTTATGTATTGCCATGGTGCCCAGGGCGGGACTCGAACCCGCACGCTCACAAGGAGCAAGGGATTTTAAATCCCTGGCGTCTACCAATTCCACCACCCGGGCAGGGAGGTAATTCAATTATACAGGGCTTTCTGGAGCGTCAATTCTTTCTTGGCCGTGGGCGGGTCAGACGAAGACGTCGACGAGGGAGCCTTTATGCGGATCTTGGGTCGGGCGGTTGGGTTCGGCCGGGGGCGGGGACGAGCGGACCTGGTCGCGGCGCGGGGCTTCGTTTCTGACGGCGGGGGCCGTCGGGGACGTCCTTTCGATGGCTTCGGTCATGGCTTCAGGCCCTGGTGTTGCGCTGGTCCATGAAGGACGTGAAGTCTGCGGCGAAGCCGCTGTCGATGTAGCGCAGGTCCCGCTGGAGATCGTCGACGTCGAAGCCGTTCTGCACGGCGAACTGCGCGAAGGCGCGGCCCGAGGTGCCCGCGTGGCGCAGGCGGACCAGGCCTTCGGGGTTGCGGGAGTAGAAGCGGTAATGGCCGTGGGCGTCGAGGGTCAGGGAATACTCCAGGTCCCAGGGCGTGTCGGCTGCGTAGTTGGCAACGGAACCGAGGTAGTGTCCGGGCAATTCGCTCACGCGGGTCTCCTGTTCTTGCGCAGGGTGAAGCGGAACCAGTCCTTGCACTGGTAGAAATAGAACATGGTGCCGCACTGCACCAGCACCGAGGCGAACATGGCCATCCACACGCCGTCGGACGAGCGCAGCACGACGTGCCCCAGCACGTAGGCCAGGGGCAGGCGCACCAGCCAGGCCGAAGTGCCGAAGATGATCGCCTGGTACATGGTCGCACCGGCGCCGGTGAATGCGCCGCCCAGGATCATGGCTGCCAGCATGGGCGGCTGGGCGGCCATGTTCCAGGCCAGGTAGTTCACGGCCTCGGCCTGCACCTCGGGGTCCGGGGCGATGAATGCCGTGACGGGGTCGATGACCGTCCACAGCAGCGCCGTGAAGACGCTGATGACAGCCACGCCCACGGCCATGATGCGGTATCCCACGTGCTTGGCCTCGGCCTGGCGGTCCTGGCCCAGGTAGTGGCCGACGAGGATGGAGGCCGTGAAGTTGAAGGCCATGGCCGGGAGGAAGAGCACGGCCTCGACGCGGACGCCGGCGCTCATGCCGGCCATGGCCACGACGCTGCCCTCGGGCAGGCTCGCGGTGATGGCGTAGAGGACCATGTAGGCCGAGTGCCAGACCAGTTGCATGAGCCCGGCCGGCCAGGCGACCTTGATCAGGTAGGGCAGGGCCAGGCGCGTCCAGCGCCAGGGCGCGAAGCATTGGGCGCAGAGCAGGCCGCAGCGGTGCAGCATGACGACGTTGTAGATCGTGCCGCAGACGATGGAGCCGAAGGTGGCCCAGGCGATGCCCTTGTACCCGAGTTCGGGCAGGCCCCACAGGCCCAGGCCCAGCCCCAGGTCGCCCAGGGTGTTCACGCCCGTGACCAGGATCATGGAATACAGGGGCAGGGTCACGATCTTCTGGGCCCGGAAGAAGGCGTTGGTGATGGTGAAGACGTAGTAGGCCGGCATGAGGTACAGGCTGACCTCCAGCAGGTACTCGGCGATGGGCATGAGCTCCGGCGGAATCTGCAGCAGGTTCAGGAATCGCTCGTCGAACCACAGCCCGAAGACCAGGATGGCCAGGCCCGTGACCACGCCCAGGCCCACGCCCAGGCCCACGAAGCGCTTGATGCGCCTGGGCAGCCCGGCCCCGGAGCTCTGGCTGATGGCGGCCACGCTGCCGTTGGCCAGGGCGATGGCCACGACCATGAAGAAGAACATGGCCTGGCTCATGACGCCCATGCAGGCCTGGGTCTCGCGGCCGATGCGGCCGGCCACCCAGACGTCCACGAAGCCGATCAGGAAATGGAAGAACATCATGACCACCTGGGGCCAGGCCAGGTTCCAGATGGTCGAGTAGGGGGCGCGCTCCATGCGCCGGTCGAAATCGCTGGTGGTCATGTGTTCTCCGGGTGCTGCATGTGACGCCATGCTTCAGGGTGCTCGATTTGACAAGGAAAAATGTTGCGGGCGGGCGACGGCGCCCCGGCGGACTTGCTTTCCCCCGGACGGCCGGATAACGGAACCCATCCTGATCACACAACAGGGCCCTGTCCGGGACGTTTTCCGGGACCAGGCCCGTGAGGTATTTCGTGGAATTTGAAAATCTGCCCGAGAGCGTGACCGTGGTCGAGGAGGGGGGAAAGCGCTTCTTCCTCGTCGGCACGGCCCACGTCTCCCAGGAAAGCGTCGAGGACGTACGGCGGACGGTGGAGATCGTCCGGCCCGATTCCATCTGCGTCGAACTCTGTCCGGCCCGCCATCAGGCCATGACCCGCCGCGACGACTGGAAGCGCATGGACATCTTCAAGGTCATCAAGGAGGGCAAGGCCGTCTTCCTGATGATCCAGCTCGTGCTGCAGGCCTTCTACCGCAAGATCGGCGACAAGCTGGGCGTGCAGCCCGGCGCCGAGATGATGGAGGGCGTGCGTCTGGCCGAGGAGACCGGGGCGACCCTGGTCCTGGCCGACCGGGACGTGCAGGTCACCCTGAAGCGAGTCTGGGGGTTCCTGGGTTTCTGGAAGAAGTGCCAGCTCCTGACCCAGATGCTGACCAGCATCTTCGTCGACGACGACGTGGACAAGGCCCTCATCGAGGACATGAAGAAGAAGGACCAGCTGGCGGCCATCATGGGCGCCTTTGCCGAGAACTTCCCCCAGATCAAGGAACGCCTCATCGACGAGCGCGACATCTACCTGGCCCAGAAGATCCGCAAGGCCCCGGGCGAGAACATCGTGGCCGTGGTCGGCGCCGGACACGTGCCGGGCATGCAGCTCCACTTCGGACACGACATCGACCTGGCCCCGCTGGAGGAGCTGCCCCCGCCGTCGCGGTGGGGCGCCTTCTGGAAATGGGGGTTGCCCGGTTTTTTCGTCGCATTGCTGGTCATCGGATTTTTCCGCGGCGGCGCTGAGACCTCCGTGGACGCCCTGTCCATCTGGGTGCTGGTGACCGGCGTCGGCGCGGCCCTGGGGTCCCTGGCGGCCCTGGGCCATCCCCTGACCATCCTTTCGAGCTTCCTGGCCGCGCCCGTGACCACCCTGCACCCCCTCATCGCGGCGGGCTGGGTGGCCGGCCTGGTCCAGGCCTGGGTCAAGAAGCCCACGGTCTCGGACCTCGAAGAGCTGCCCATGAGCGTCATGACGGTCAAGGGCTTCTGGGTGAACCCGGTCAGCCGCATCCTGCTGGTGGTCATCTTCGCCAACCTGGGGGCGACCATCGGCGTCTTCGTCTCGGGGAGCTGGATCGCGGCCAGGGTGTTCTAGGTTAGCCGGCAGGACCCGTTCTTCCCGCATGGAGAGCCTTCCGCGTCACCGGTATGCGGGAGAAGGTGGGATGGATTGCCGCGCTTCGCTCGCAATGACGAACAATACGAAGTCATTGCGAGCGA
>JABNAD010001007.1_pt1 | contig 12039 bp, 11 predicted proteins | sample 7240381 | NCBI WGS metagenome assembly JABNAD01 (sample SAMN11332834, study PRJNA596920) | anaerobic digester metagenome | biome: digested sludge; isolation source: digested sewage sludge-derived enrichment culture grown on H2/CO2 | place: Germany: Goettingen | reverse complement strand
TTGAAAAATGGTGGAGTCCGCGTCATAAAACTGAATGTTGCCGGTGACGCTGACCGGACTGGCCCCAGTGAGGTCGGATGTCAGCAGCTGCGTATCGTGAGAGGCAAGCTGATAGAGAACAACGTCCGGGTCCGCCGCAGCCCGCAGAACGATACGGTCCACCGGCTGGCGGCCGCCCTTCCAGTTTGGGTTAGCGGTAAGCGTGGCATCACCGCTGCCGGGGACAAGGAGATAGGGACCGGTTCCCACGGGGACAGTGTCCGCCGTACCGGATTTCACGATGGGAATATCCAACAAAGCCGGAAAAGCTGTGCTGGGGGCGGAAAGAGTAATGGTTACCGTACCGTCTCCCGCGGCGATGGAAGCCACATCGCTCAGGCGTGCGCCATACCGTCCCGAGGACTGGGCGCGCCGCAGTGTGGCAGCCACATCGGCCGCCGTGAGGGGGGAGCCGTCGGAAAAAAGGGCACCGGATCGAAGAGTGAAGGTATAAACGGTTCCGGTGGGATCGGAGGTATAAGAGGAACAGAGCAGAGGCTGGGGCGTAAAGGTTTCATCCAGCTCGAAAAGCCCCTCGCACAGGAGCGCCGCCACGGTTTGCTGCACGCCGTCGGGACAGGTGATGGGGTCCAGACTCAGTTCCGGATAGTAGGGCAGAGCCAATTCCTCCGGCAGGACGGCGGGCTGCTCGGCAGATGCGGACTGGGAGGATGACCCGTCGGACTGCCCGGGCAAAAACTCCTCGTCTCCGATTTCCGATACGGAGGTGCAGCCGCTTAAAAAAAGGGCGGCGCAGAGCAAAGGAATTAAGACCTTTTTGAAATGCTTCATACGTTCTCCGTTTCAACAAACAGAATCCATTTACCGCAGGGAGATCATGGCGATCTGCGCGCCCCGCCGACCGCCCACCTTGCGATAAGACCAGAACAAGTCCGAGCGGCAATAGGTGCAAAGCTCGCTGACGTCGATGTGCTCCGGGCCGACGCCCGCCCGCAGCAGCCACTGGCGGTTTAAGCCCGCCAGATCCACATGCCACTTTGCGCCCCGGTCTTCCAGATAGGGCGCGGCGTCCGCGCCGAGAGCCGCAATCATGGCCTGAGGCACGTCGCCATCCGTTTCAAAGCAGCACTGGCCGATGCAGGGGCCGATGGCGGCCAAAATCCGATTGGCTTTTGCGCCGTACAGCCGCTCCATCTCCCGGACGGCTTTTTCCAGAATCCCGGCGGCACAGCCCCGCCATCCGGCGTGGACCGCGCCCACGCAGCCCGCGTCCGGGTCGTGGAGCAGGATGATGCCGCAATCGGCGGAAAAAACCGTCAGTGGCAGATTTTTCACATTGGTTACCAATGCGTCGGCGGTGTAGTCCCGGTCCCGCCAAAGGCCCATTCCCGCCCGTTCCTCCGTTACCTGCAGCACGGTTGTCTCGTGAACCTGTTGGGCCAGGACCACCCGGTGCATATCGGTTCCCACGGCGGCGCAGAAACGGCGGTAGTTTTCCTCCACCGCCGCTGGGTCTCCGCCCCGGCTGGGAGCCAGATTCAGCGTGTCATAGGGCGGTTTGCTGACGCCGCCCTTCCGGGTGGAGAACCCGTGGGCAATGCCTTCGCAGCCATCCAGCAGAGGAGAGGTGAAATAAACGAGGGCGTTTTCCTCGTGAGTGATGAGAGACATGGACAAACCTCCTGAAATGCAGAGCCGTCCCCCGCACTCCCGGCGGGAGAACAGGGGACGGTTCATCGGTTGAAAGCTCCGTACTTAGTTGGAGTGATATTCGGCGCAGTCGCAGTTTTTGAACTTCTTGCCGCTGCCGCAGGGGCAGGGGTCGTTGCGGCCGATTTTATTGACCTTGCGGGGCTGCTTTTTCGGCGCGGTGTCATCGCCGCCCACGTTTTCGGTCATTCCCTTAGCAACGCGCTCCCGCTTGACCTCTTCATTGGTCTTGATGCGGACGGAGAACATCCGGCGCACCGTTTCCTTCTGAATGGCGGAAATCATTTCCTCAAACATGGTCAGGGATTCCTGCTTGTAGGCGATGACCGGGTCGGTGTTGGCGTAGGCCCGCAGGCGGATACCCTGCTTCAGATCATCCATGGCGTCGATGTGATCCATCCAGTATTCATCCACCACGCGCAGCATGATGACGCGCTCCAACTCGCGGGTGATAGCGGGGGTGAACTCCTGCTCACGGATATCGTATGTCTTTTCCGCTTCCGCATAGAACAGATCGTTAAAGCTCTGCTCGGTCTTCTCCGTCAGCTCCTCTTCGGTGAAGTGGAATTGTCCCTTAGGGAAGTACAGCCCTTCAAGTCCCGCGATCATGTCGTGGAACCCGGCCTCATCCAAGGCGGGCTGTTCGCCGAACGCCTGCGCCACATGGTCGGAGATAGCCGCGCGGGCCATGTTCAAAATGACTTCCTTCAGGTCCTTGCCGTCCAAAACCTGCTTGCGCTGACCATAGATGATCTCGCGCTGCTTGTTCATCACGTCGTCGTATTCCAAAACGGACTTTCTGGACTGGAAGTTCCGGGATTCCACGGTGGTCTGGGCATTTTCAATGGCCTTGGAGAGCATCTTGCTCTCGATGGGCGTATCCTCGTCCAGATCCATCTTCTCCATCATGTTGGTGATCCGGTCGCCGCCGAACAGGCGCATCAGGTCGTCTTCCAGAGAGATATAGAACCGGGTCTCGCCGGGGTCGCCCTGCCGGCCGGCACGGCCGCGCAGCTGGTTATCAATCCGGCGGGAGTCGTGGCGCTCGGTGCCGATGATGAAAAGGCCGCCCGCTTCGCGGACCTTGCCGGCCTCGTCAGCAATCTCCGCCTTGTGCTTTGCAAGCGCGTCGGCATACTGCTTGCGGGCATGGATGATTTCTTCGTCCTCAGCCTCGGCATAGCCGGTGGCTTCGGCAATCATCTCGTCGGACAAGCCGGATTTCCGCAGGTCCGCCTGCGCCAAATACTCCGCATTGCCGCCCAGCATGATATCGGTACCACGGCCCGCCATGTTGGTGGCCACGGTCACGGCGTTCAGCTTGCCGGCCTGCGCGATGATCTCTGCTTCCTTCTCGTGGTTCTTGGCGTTGAGGATGCTGTGGGGGATGCCCTCTTTGCTCAAAAGCTCACTGAGCAGCTCGTTCTTTTCAATGGACACCGTACCCACCAGCACAGGCTGTCCCTTTTCGTGGCACGTCTTCACCTGCTCGATGACGGCGCGGTACTTGCCCGCTTCCGTCTTGTAGACCACGTCGTGGTTGTCCTTGCGGTCGTTGGGGCGGTTGGTGGGAATCTCGATGATGTCCAGATTGTAGATGGTGCCGAATTCCTCCTGCTCGGTCATGGCCGTACCGGTCATGCCGGAGAGCTTGTCATACAGGCGGAAATAGTTCTGGAAGGTGATGGTGGCCAGCGTCTTGTTCTCGCTGGCGACCGTGACGTGCTCCTTGGCTTCGATGGCCTGATGAAGTCCCGCGGAGTACCGCCGGCCAAACATCAGACGGCCCGTGAACTCGTCCACAATGATGACCTCGCCGTTTTGAACGACGTAGTCGATGTCCCGTTTCATCACACCATGGGCCTTGATGGCCTGATTGATGTGGTGGGAAAGCGTGGAGTTTTCAGGGTCGGACAGGTTTTCCAGATGGAAGAACTGCTCCGCCTTGGCAATGCCGTTCGCGGTGAGCATGGCGGTTTTGGCCTTCTCGTCCACGATGTAGTCGGCGTCCTCGTTCTCGTCTTCCTCTTCCTTGTTGTCCACCTCTGCCACGACTTTTTTCTTCAGGCGGGAGACAAACATCTCCGCCATGTCGTAAAGTTGGGTAGACTTGTCGCCCTGGCCGGAGATGATAAGGGGGGTCCGGGCCTCGTCGATCAAAATGGAGTCCACCTCATCCACGATGGCAAAGGCGTGGCCCCGCTGAACCAGCTCGGTGGAGTAGATGCACATATTGTCCCGGAGATAGTCGAAGCCCATCTCGTTGTTGGTGCCGTAGGTAATATCGGCGTTATAGGCCTCCTGACGCTGGGCGGTGGTAAGACCGTGGACAATCAGACCCACCTTCAGGCCCAAGAAGCGATGCACCTTGCCCATCCACTCGCTGTCGCGCTTGGCGAGGTAATCGTTGACGGTGACAATGTGAACGCCGCTGCCCGTCAGTGCGTTGAGGTAGGCGGGGAGGGTGGCCACCAAGGTCTTACCTTCGCCGGTCTTCATTTCCGCAATGCGGCCCTGATGCAGCACGATGCCGCCCACCAGCTGTACGCGGTAGGGGCGCAGACCCAAAACGCGGTCCGCTGCCTCGCGCACGGTGGCAAATGCCTCGGGCAGGATGGCGTCCAGCGTTTCGCCGTTTGCAAGACGATCCTTGAACTGCTGGGTTTTGCCCCGCAGCTCCTCGTCGGACAGCGCCTTATACTCGTCGCCCAGAGCGTCGATTTTGTCGACAATGGGATAGATCTGCTTTAGCTCCCGAGAGCTATAATCCCCGAAAATTTTCTTCATGAAGCTCATAGCTGGTTATAGATCCTTTCTGACCCCGCTTTTTCGGAAAAAGCGGGAATGATATTCCTCTATTAAATAGGTAGACACCAAAAGCAACGATAGCATATCACAGTTTGATTCAAAATGCAAAGAAAATCGTTTCCCAACAAAAAAATTTACATTTGGGCACTTTTCATGGGGGCACTCATGAAAACTTGTGCAAAACCCTCAAATTTCGCAGCTGCCTTGTTCCAGAAGGGCCACATATCCAGTGATGGTCAAAGCAGAGATGCGGCCCTCGTTCCATCTTGCGCAGACGGAGATGGTTCCACCCGGCTGGCACAGTTCGGCGGTGCAGTCTCCGCCCGCTTGAGAGGCCAGATACGCACCCAGAGCCGCGCTGCCGCTGCCGCAGCCGGATTCCCACACCGCCGTGTCGGTGGAGAGCACGTATACCAGCGGCGCAAACGATGCGGCGGTTTCGTCATAGAGTAGAATGCCGCAGGCGTCGGCTTTCAGAGCCATGCAGAGCGGGCGAATGGCCGCCTCCGCCGCCGGGCGGGTCATGGCGTTTGCGGGGACGATACAGTGGGTGATGCCGTCAAAAATCACGGCGGGAACAGTTCCTACGCCCGGCAGCTCCGCCGTGTCGATTTTCTCAGGAAGGGGCATGTCCACCGTGCCGTTCCAGCCGCCCTCCACCCGACGGGACAGGCGGCATTGAAGCAGACCGGGATAGCCGGATACCTCCAGCGCCAAAAAGGAGGCGGGGGCATCCGCACCACCTGTCGAGACGCCATCCCGCTCCGCTAAGAACGCGGCTGCGGACATGGAGGCGTTGCCGCAGAACTCACCTCCCATCATTTGCAGCCGCAGAGCCGCGCCGGGGAGGGCGGCGGGCTCCAAAAAGCCCACCTGTTCCACATGCGGGTGCGCGGACATCAGCTTTGCGGCAACGTGGGGCTGTTCCCCGCGGGGAACGGGGGTAGAGACAAGCAGTGTGATATTTTTAGTGGGGTCCCAGACCGTATAATCCAGTTTCATGTTTTGACCTCCCGATTATGAGAGTATAATTAACATAGTATAGCACGGACATACCGCAAAGCAAACCCCTTCGAAAAAAATGATATTTGCAATTCTTTTTTGCCGGAATTGGTGGTATCATAGACACAAAGAGATGATTACATGCAGCATTCTGCGGCATAATGCACCTGCAGGAGCCGGGCATCGCGCTATCGGCCATCCAGCCGGAAAATTGCGGCGGTGGGTCGGAAAAACAACGGTATGGGAGGATAACATGTTCAAGGGATTTACAGACGAGACTGTTGATTTCATGTGGGGCATCCGCTTCAACAATGAAAAACCGTGGTTCGAGGCCCATAAGGAGGAATACCTGACCCATTTTTACCGGCCCATGCGGGAGCTGGGGGACGAGCTGTATGATTGGTTCACGGAACAACGGCCGGACCTTCCTCTGCGAGGCCGGGTTTCCCGCATCTATCGGGATGCCCGGCGGCTCCACGGGCGCGGGCCCTATAAGGACAACCTGTGGCTCAGTGTGGAGGCTCCGGCGGAAAGCGTATGGACCAGCCAGCCCACCTTTTGGTTTGAGCTGGGGCCGGAGGAGTGGAGCTATGGTCTTGGATATTACAGCGCCACGCCCGCCACAATGATGAAGCTCCGCGCCCGGATGGCCCGGGACCCTCAGATGATGGAGTCGTTCACCCGCAAGCTGGGCCGCCAGAAGGAGTTCGTCCTAACGGGGGAGGAGTACAAGCGCCCCAAGGAAGGCGCACCCAGTGCGCTTTTAAAACCATGGTACGCGAAAAAGAGCTTTTCCCTCAGCCATGATGAAAAGCTGGACGAGATTATTTTTTCCCGGGATTTGGTGGATCGGCTGAAAAGCGGTTATCAATTTCTGCTGCCGTATTACGATTATTTCGTGACGCTGGAAGGCGACCCCGACCCCCGGGTCCCCGGTTGAGCCAAGGACTTGCAAACGCCGGAATATGGGCGTATAATGCGGCTTATCATTCAAAAATGGAGGAGATTCCCATGAAAAACTGCCCGGAGAGAGAAAAAGCGCTGGCGCTGCTGCGCAAGTACAACGGCGAGTTGTTCCACATTCAGCACGGACTGACGGTGGAGGGGGTTATGCGCTGGTATGCAAACGAATTGGGTTATGGCGAAGACGCGGAGTTCTGGGCCACAGTGGGACTTTTGCACGACGTGGACTTTGAGAAGTGGCCGGAGGAGCACTGCAAAAAGGCTCCGGAGCTGTTGGCGGAGATCGGCTGCAGCGATGAACTTGTCCACGCGGTTTGCAGCCATGGGTATGGTATTTGCTGCGATGTGGAGCCGGTTGAGGAAATGGAAAAGGTTCTGTTTGCCGCCGACGAACTGACCGGGCTGGTCGGCGCGGCGGCGCGGATGCGCCCCAGCAAAAGCTGTCAGGACATGGAGCTTTCCAGCCTGAAAAAGAAATTCAAGGACAAAAAATTTGCCGCCGGCTGCTCCCGTGATATCATCAAGGAGGGTGCAGAGCGCCTTGGTTGGGAGCTGGACGAGCTTCTGGGCAGAACGCTGGAGGCCATGCGTGCCTGCGAGGACACCGTCAACGCCGGGATGGCGGCGCTGTAAAGCGCCCGCCGCCAGCGAAACTGCATATGCGACAAAGAGAGCGCGGCAATTCGCCGCGCTCTCTTTTTATTTGCAGTTATTCGCCCATGGGAGCTCCGCACTGGGGGCAGAACTTGCTGTCGGATACCGCTCCGCAGATGGGACAGGTTTTGTTGTCGGGCTGCGCCTGAACAGGCTCGGCAGCCTCTTCCTTAACGGGCTTGCTGGCTTCCAGCTCCGCGATCTTCGCCTTGGAGGCCATCACGGAATCCACCAGATCCTTTACGGCAGGAGGAATCGCTCCGCTGTATTCGCTGACATACCACTCGCCAATGGTGCGGTAATTCTTGTCCATCTCCCGCTGTTCGCCGGCGATTGCCATGTTGATCTTTGCCAGCTCCGCAGCGTCCTTCGCCTTGTCGGCGGCAACGACGGCGACCGCCTGTGCCTTTTTGCCCAGATCGTTCAAAAATTCCAATGCCATGCTAAAAACCCCTTTCATATCCTGCGCTTTTGCGCTATATCTCTCACATTTTGATGATCCTATTGGACTTGTTGGACTCAGTATACCTTGCCGGTTTTGAAAACGCAACCGATTTTTCCAAAATTCACAGTTCGTTCTCAAACCCTTATCGGTTTGTTAAAAATTGCCGTCCGTCCGCCGCTTTGCATCATAGTTCCGGCTCAATCCAACCCTTCGCCCGGTCCACGGCCCGACTCCACCGCCGCAGCTCTGCCCGGCAGACGGCTTCATCCCGCTGGGGACGGAACACATGCTGGCTGCGGCGCAGGGCGGAAAGCTGGTCGAGATTCGTCCACACACCGGCGGACAGTCCCGCCAGCGCCGCCGCGCCAAAGGCCGTGGTTTCCACCTGCGCGGGCCGGTCCACCGGCAGGCGAAGAATATCCGCCTGAATCTGGAGCAGGATATCGCTGACGGACGCACCGCCGTCCACCCGGAGTCCGGTGAGGGGACGGCCTGCGTCGGTGGCCATTGCGTGCATGAGATCGCAAACCTGAAATGCGATGGAGTCCAGCACGGCGCGGCACAGGTGGGCCTTTGTCGCGCCCCGGGTCAGGCCCAGCACCGCGCCCCGGGCATACATGTCCCAATAGGGTGCGCCAAGTCCTGTGAACGCGGGGACCACCAGCACGCCGCCGCTGTCCGGCACGCTTTCCGCCAGACGGTCGCATTCCGGGGCGTTTGCGATCAGCCCCAGCTCGTCCCGCAGCCACTGGATGGCGCTGCCCGCATTAAAGACGCTGCCCTCCAGCGCGTAGGTGGTTTTGCCGTTCAAATTCCACGCCACGCTTGAGACAAGGCCCGCGTTGGACCGCACCGGCACACCGCCCAGATTCATCAGGGTGAAGCAGCCTGTGCCATAGGTGTTTTTCACCTGCCCGGGCTGAAAACAGCCCTGTCCAAACAGCGCTGCGGGCTGATCGCCCGCGCTGCCGCAGATAGAGATGCCCGCAAGGTCCTCAAGACCCGGAATCCCCTCCGCCACCGTGCCGTACCGTTGGGAATTCCCCACCGGACGGGGGAGAAGCCCCATGGGAATCCCCAACTCCCGACACAGGTCTTCGTCCCATTCCAGCGTATGGATGTTGAACAGCATGGTGCGGGAGGCGTTGGAGTAATCCGTGACGTGAACTTTTCCACCGGTGAGGTTCCAGATGAGCCAGCTGTCCACCGTTCCGCACAGCAGTTCTCCCCGCTCTGCCCTTGCCCGAACGCCGGGGACGTTGTCCAGAATCCACTTGATCTTCGTACCGGAAAAATACGCGTCGATCAAAAGACCGGTTTTCTCCGCCACTGCGTCTCCCACCCCCCGGGCCTTCAGCTCGTCGCAGATACCTGCCGTCCGGCGGCACTGCCACACCACGGCGTTATACACCGGCTGACCGGTCTTCCTGTCCCAGAGAATGGTTGTCTCCCTCTGGTTGGTCACGCCAATGGCGGCAATGGATTTGGGGTCGATGTGGGCAGCGTCTACCGCCTGGGCAAGCGCCCGCTTTTCCGTCTCCCAAATGTCCAGTGGGTCATGCTCCACCCAGCCGGGCTGGGGATAAATTTGACGAAAAGGGTGCTGGGCGCGAGCGACGATCTCTCCCGCCCGGTTGAACAGGATTGCGCGGGAACTGGTGGTTCCCTGATCCAAAGCGGCTACAAACGGCTCCATGGCAAAACCTCCTGTGGAAATTTTACGCAGTCTGTGATATCATATTATATGAAAATCAGTATATCACAGGGAGGGCAGAGTTGCCATGGTGAAAAATGAGTTTACAATCCCCTCCGGCGACAAAAAGACCGCGCTTCACGCCGTGGAGTGGCTGCCGGAGGACAATCCCCGGGCCGTGTTGCAAGTTTCCCACGGAATATCGGAATATATCCTGCGCTATGAGCCTCTGGCGGAATTTTTGACGGAGCGGGGCTTCGCCGTGGTGGGAAACGACCACTTGGGTCACGGAATGTCCGTGGCGGAGGGCGCGCCCCGGCTGTATTTTGGTGAGGCGGGCAGTTGGAACACGGTGGTGGATGATCTGGACGCAGTCCGGGAATGGGAGGTACGGAAATATCCTGGCCGACCCTATTTTCTGCTGGGGCATTCCATGGGTTCGTTTCTGGCTCGGACGTATTTAATCCGCTATCCCGGCACGGTGAACGGTGCGATTCTTATGGGCACCGGACAGATGTCTCCCGCGCTGGTGGCGGCGGGCCGGGCCATCGCCGCCGGGGAGAGCCGGCGCGTGGGACGGACACATCCCAGTCCCGCCATTGAAAAACTGGCATTTGAGACTTACAACCGGGCCTTCGCCCCTAACCGGACGGGGTTTGACTGGGTATCCTCCGATTCCGCCGTGGTGGACGGGTATGCCGCCGATCCGTATTGCGGGGAGAGTCCCAGCGTGGGGCTGTTCAGCGAGATGCTGGGCGGTATTGCCTTTATCACAAAGCAGAGCAATGTGGCTAAAATGAACCGGAACACCCCGGTGCTGTTTCTCTCCGGGGAAGAAGACCCGGTGGGAGAGCGGGGCAGGGGCGTTCGCCGGGCGTATCAGAGCTTTCGCAAAGCGGGCGTTCGGGATGTTGATATGAAGCTCTATCCCGGCATGCGGCATGAGATTTTAAATGACACCTGCCGGGCAGAGGTCTTCCGGGATTTGGCGGCTTGGCTGCTGGCCCGGCTGCCGGTTCCCGCGTAGGAGCCGATCAGGTCTGCCCCCGCAGGGCCGTGACGCTGTGAGTGACGGAGAGAATGCGCACAGAGCACACTACGTCGGCGGTGAAGACCAGCAGCATCAGGTAGGTGACGACCGGGGGAATCCGGGCAATCAGCGTTTCCAGCGGCGGCTGGATGAGCCATAGGGCCACGGCGGTCAGCGTGCCCCAGGCAAGAGAAAAGGGAACGCACACCCGTCCCTGTAAATTGCCGGGAACACCGGAATAGTCCCAGAATTTCACGCCCAGCCAAGCCTCACAGGCCCAGTGGTAGAGAAATTCCACAACGGTGGTGACCACAGCTCCCGCAATCGGGAGCCACAACCCCTGCCGCATGGACACGGGCAGGGCCAGCACCGCCATCACTCCCAGGCCGTATACCGGGCAAAGAGGCAGAAATAAAAGACACCGCCGGACGGGATGCTCCTCGCCGGTGGCGCGGTGGGCATAAGCCCGTTCCAGAAAACAGCCAGCCAAGCTGTAAAACAGGAAGACCCAAAACCAATACGCCAAATAAAAACCCTCCGCTTGTTTTCTCTCAGTTTGTCCGGCGGCGGGAAAATCATGCGGCGTGACAGATGGAAATTACCCGGTGAGGAGGAATGTTATGGACGATTGGCAGATTTTGAGGCAGGAGTGTCTGCAATGTCAAAACTGCGGGTTGGCGGAAACCCGCACAAACGTGGTGTTCGGAGACGGCTGCGAGACGGCAGAGATTTTTCTGGTGGGCGAGGGACCGGGCCAGAGCGAGGACGAGCAGGGCGTGCCCTTTGTGGGTCGGGCGGGCCAGCTGCTGGACGATATGCTGGAGATGATCGGCTTGGACCGGACAAAGGTGTATATTGGCAACACGGTGAAGTGCCGTCCGCCTCAGAACCGGGACCCGCTGAACGTGGAGATGGCAGCCTGTCGGGGCTGGCTGGACCGTCAGATGGCGTTGCTGCGCCCAAAAATTCTCGTATGCCTTGGCCGCATTGCGGCAAAGGAACTGATTAAGGATGATTTCCGTATTACCGCGGAGCATGGGCGGTGGTTCACCCGCAACGGGGTGCAGATGATGGCGATCTATCATCCCTCTGCGCTCCTGCGGGACCCGATGAAGCGGCCCGAGACATTTGAGGATCTGAAGGGCTTGCAGGCCAAGATTCGGGAGCTTTGTCCAGAGACGAAGATTTGAGGGCAGGGAAACCTATAACGGGACAATTAATCGGAATTGGCGTAAGTGATTATGTGAAGAGGCGGAATATAAATGAGCGAAATAAAAAGAATTGAAATAGACGAAGTTTGGGCGGATTCCACTGTCATTGAGGCAGGCCATTTTGTGTTCATAGGTTACTGTATGAAAAACGAAGGACAAGATATCAAGGCGCAGATAATGGGAGCCTTTGAGGTATTAGAGCAAAGACTTGAAATGGTTGGATTAACGCTGGAATCCGTTGTGAAAATGGATTGTTTATTTAAAAATATTGATGATTTAAATTATTTGCCAGAAATCATTCAAAACAAATTTCACGGGAAGTATCCAACAAGAAAAGCCTTTGAAACCAAATTTATTAGGGATGGAATTGATTTTCAGGTTGATGCGATTGCGTATCGGCAAAGATAAAAAACGCAAATAGGCTGTAAACGGCCGGATTTCGGTTTAAGGAGAAGCACTCGACTATCCGATAAGGTATACTAAGTTGCGCAAATTGAAAAAGGGATAAAAAGAGACACGGCTT
>JABNAD010001006.1_pt1 | contig 12060 bp, 10 predicted proteins | sample 7240381 | NCBI WGS metagenome assembly JABNAD01 (sample SAMN11332834, study PRJNA596920) | anaerobic digester metagenome | biome: digested sludge; isolation source: digested sewage sludge-derived enrichment culture grown on H2/CO2 | place: Germany: Goettingen | reverse complement strand
AACTAAATTTCAAATATTTCAAAGAACTTTTTAATATTTTAATGGGACAGTAATGGAATATTTTATTTAACTAGTGGCACATCGACTCCCAGAAGGGTGACAAACTTAAATCAAAGCCTTATTCCTGCGAATTTTAATGAAAGTAGAAGTAACCTTAACAATTTATTTAAAACAGCACTTGATAGCACACATGCAAACTCTGTCACTATTTTAGTCTCAGACGGTATTTATGATATGTGCCCTGATCCAAATCCCTTAAATACATTATCCATATTAGGACGTGATCTTCGTTCTGTTTTTATCAGAAAACTGCAGGGTTCTGACTTTCAAACAATTGTAATAAAGTGTAAATCAAGTTTTAATGGTAGATATTTCCCAGGTAATTGTTGTCCAGCATACTCAATTATTCAGGAAAGACCATATTACATTTGGATTTTTGGAAATTCGGATATCCTAAAAAAGTACTTTCCTGATAATTATTTAAATAGTCTTAATGGTTATGTAGATATGGCAAGATTCTTTATTTATCCTAATGGGAATGACAATTACAGAGCAAATTCACATAAAAAAATCGGAACGTACTACCCATCAAGGGATAATGCCAATACTTTAGAAAGTGCTAGGTCTAATTCAAGTAATGTTTTTCAGTTTTCAATAGCTGTTGATTATTCGCATCTTCCATTAAATGACAAATATTTAAGTGATATAAGCAACTATGTTTGTACTAATGGATTTGAAGTTGTTTCAATTGACAAACCTACAGATATTTCCAAACTTGGATACCCTAATCAAACACATCTGATTGTTGTCAAAAAAACAGGGAATCCGATTGGCACTTTGACTGTTTCATTAATCAATAAAGGATATCCATGGATAACCACAACTAATATAAATGACGACTGTAATATCCGTGGAAATTCTAATCAAACATTTGGCTTTGAGGTGCTCAACAAGGCAATTATTGACGCTTATAACAACTTCAATCCTGTAAATGAAATTTGTAAATTCACCATAAACTTAAAAAATTAAAAAAATGACAGAACTTTTTTCCGATTGGTTTGCGACCATTTATGACAGATGGTTCAATATTTTCAATCCAGATTTCCAAAGTCCAGTATTTCAATATTTGTTTGATAGTGGCTTTTATATCATGATTGGATTAATTTTTCTTTTTGTTCCAATTGCTTTAATGGCTGTATTTTATTATTTATGGAAATATCCTTATGGGGAATGGTGGCATTGGTTAATCTGGTATGTTTTTGCAGCATTAGTTGTTTTTGGATGGACATTTGGATATGCAAATCAATTCATCAATGCCTCTGATTCGCAGGAAATGATAACCTGTTATAATGTTCAGGAGTGTGCTGATTATATTAAAGGACTCCCAATGGATTATGCAAAAGCGAATTTATTTCTAAGCCTTATTGTAGGTTTTATTGGAAGCCTATTTTTAAAGCAATTTAGTAAAGTTCAAACTCATTTACCTTTTTAAATCATAGAATTATGGCAAAGAAACTATATATTTTCGGAATAGGTGGCACTGGTTCACGTGTCATTAAATCATTGGCAATGCTTCTGGCTGCTGGTGTTAAACTTGAAAACGGATTCGACACAGTCGTTCCTATCATTATCGACCCCGATACAGAAAACGGTGATTTAAACCGCACAAAGGATATTCTAAGGTTGTATCAGGAAGTTCGAAATCAGATAAAAAACCCGGATGATTTCTTTAAACAAGAACTTAAAACTGTGAATGAGTTGGCTGACCCGAAGAACAAAACAATCAGTCCGGATTATTTTCAATTTAAACTTAATGATGTTGATAGCACAACATTTGGTCAATATATTGGATTTGATTCATTATGTGAAGAATACAGAAACTCTAAAGATGACAAAAGTTTTATAAAACTTCTATATTCTAACAGTAACCTGAATTCTGATTTAAGTATCGGTTTTAAAGGAAATCCTAACATGGGTTCAATCGTGTTGAATCAGTTTACTAATTCCGAAGATTTTAAGAGATTCGGGCAAACATTTGGACCTGAAGATGCAATTTTTATCATCAATTCCATCTTCGGAGGAACCGGTGCAGCCGGTTTTCCATTGTTGTTGAAGAATCTTCGAGGAAACCCTAATCTTTTAAATTTCGCACAAATCAAAGATGCACCAATAGGCGGCTTAACATATTTGCCTTATTTTACCTTGGATAAAAAAGGAGAAATTAATGCTGAATCATTTGAAGAAAAGGCAAAAATTGCTATTGATTATTATAACCGAACTATCATTAATCAAAGAAAAATAAATGTCCTGCACTTTATTGGAAACCGTGGCAATACAAACGCAGAAGAATATGCCGTTGGTGGTGCCGAACAAAAAAACAAGGCACACTTCCTTGAAGTTGCCGGAGCACTATCAATTATTGAATTTTGTAAAAACATTGGGATCTATACTTGCAACAATGCACAAACAACTCGACCAACAGAAATTAAAGAATTTGGAATAGAACGGGCAAATGAGAACATTTCATTTGACGACCTCAATATTGATAATAAAGAACAGTTATACAAACCATTAACAAAATTCAGGCTATTTACACAGTATCTGAATGAAGGTTTATTAAAGGCAAAAAACATATCACGATGGACAAAAGGCAATTTCTTTATTTTACAGAAACAGAAAAAATCACCATGCAATCCAACATATTTTGATACGTCTGAGTATAAAAATCAAGTTGTTGCATACAATAAGCATTTCAAAGACTGGATTGATGAATTATCTAAGAACAAACCCGCTTTCAGTCCATTCTTCGATATTATTCCAAATAACCTGTACACTAAAATTGATACTCAAAACTGTCTTAACATTGATAACTTACAATTACGGTCAGAGAAGGATACGAAAACAGGCAAACCCAAACAAATTCACACGACATTAATTAGATTATTTGGAATTTCCACTGGCAAGGTTTATCAAAAACTACCAGTAAGAGTCAATAATGAAGTTGAGAAAGTAATAAAAGTATTTCGATTGCATCAAGGTCAGGATGGTACCGGCTGGTTTGTGAGTGCAGCTATTGATAAGGATGCTCTTAGAACAATAAAAACAGAAGGTAAGGATATTGCATCATCTATTCCTAGTCCTTTTGCAAGGATAGACTTGGTAAAATCTGCATTTGATTGGATAAATTATCAGATTAGTAGTATAGTTGGTGCATATCCTCAAGGAGTTGCCATTTCAAGGGAAGATAAAATAAAAATCCGTGAGATTATCGAGGGGAAGACTGCTCAAAATAAACTCATCTCTGATGCCTTAGATGTGGCACAAATGTTTTATAAGTATCCAATGATAAATGACAAAATTGAGATTATTGCATGGAAACCCAAGGATAGATTTAAAGATTTAATTGAAAACAGTTTAAATAATAGACACAAAGTATTTGCCGAAACTTTAAGTATTTATTGGGAACAAGACAGTGTAGCACAAGCAGATCAAGGTAATTTGATTCTTTATAATTTTGAACATGTTAATCGGTTGTATTTTGTTATTAACAAAAACACGAAACAAGTCATTGGAGGTTCTTCTCCTGCAACACTTTTCTTTGCTGCACCTGATGCAAAGAACTCCATAAATGGGTTGGAAATTAGATGTGGTCAAGACATCTTATTGGACGACATATATTTTCCGCTGCATAAACGGGAAGTTTCTTTTATTGAATATATGTATGCATTTGCTAAGCAGAGCAACAATTTCTCAATTCTTTTTCCGGAAGTGTCAAAATACTTGGATAATATTAGAGATTATCTGCTTGAGGATAGTATGCGTACTGTAGTTGCTAACTTAAATAATGAGAGCATTACAAACTATCAGCAATGTCATATTTCCTCTGATGAGCAAGACTATTGCGAAATATTAGGACTTAGATTAGGAACAGAAAAAAGCTTTCTTGAGGATAAAATAATTGAGCTCCCTTATTCAATTGATTCATCAAAATTCAAAACGTGTGGTGCTAAAAAGCATTTATTACCTGTAACACAAGCATTCATTGAACAATATGGAATTGAAAATATTGAGCAATATTGTAAAATTGAAGAAAGAGCTGGTGGAGGCGTAGAAGCTATATTAGATGTTCCGGTTCAAAATGGAACATTACAGTATAGGAAACTATATCATCAAAATGATATTGTTAAATTAAAGGTTCATTTAGCTATTTTGCCCTTTTTAATAACAGTGCGGTGTAACATTGATTATACAATTGGTATCATTGATGACCGCCTCGATAAATCGGTTAACATTTCATTAAGTTGCCTTTACAACGGACAAGAATTACAAGTAAGTAGTTCTGCGGTAAGAAACCCTGGTATTGATGATGTAAAAAGTATATACTATAAATTCAATTCGCGATTTGATTCAGTGAGTTTTGGCATTGGGTCAGTGAAAAATATTATCATTCCGAAGCTAACTCCCTGCTCTGAAAATGATGATGTAACTTTTGCTATTGATTTTGGAACCACCAACACACACATTGAATATTCTACTGGGGGAAATACCTCTATCCCGCTTGATAATGCTTCAACTTTGCCATTATGGCAATCACTGATGAACAGAAAAGACCGAAATGTTGATCCAGAAGTGTTTGCAAATGAAGAAACATTTGAAAATGAATTGATGCCCTATTTAATATCCTCTCCAGATTCAATTTTTAAATTTCCATTGCGTACAGCTATTGTTTTCAATAAAGATTACAGCTTTTCTAAAAATGACCCATACCGATTATTTCAACATGTAAATAACTTTCTGTTATATGAAAAACGTACAGTTCCAAAGCATTATTTAAAACCCGACACTCAGCTAAAATGGAGCAATTATAGTGATGATAAAGCCGACCTAAAAGTTAATGCATACATTGAATATTTGCTGACAATTGTCTATTTCAAAGCATTATCTTTAGGTGCGAACCCTTCAAATACGAAAATCGTATGGTTCTACCCAGTTAGCATGGAGGGTGCTGAAAATTCTGATGGGGAATTAGGAATTTTTATCAAACTATGGAAAGCTGCATATCAAAAAGTGTTTGGTTTAGACAATACGAATAATTTGATTCAGGTACCAGAGAGTGTTGCTCCTTATTTATATTACAAGCCTCAAGTTGCCGGATTAAGTTTGTCAATAGATATAGGTGGTGGTTCATCAGACATAGCTGTTTTTGATGAGGCCAGTCCTAATGCAATTCTTATCTCATCGTTTAAATTTGCTGGTAACGCAATCTTTGGTGATGGCTACTCAACACAGGGCGAAAAAGGAAATTCAGATCATAACGGTTGGGTAAAAACTTTCATTAACGAAGCATCATCGGTTGCAGGAAAGGAATATGAAGGAATTCTGAAAGATATTCTTTCAAGGAAAGATTCAGCCGACTTCAATAATTTCTTGTTTAGCCTTGAAAGCGATAAAACGAAGAATTTCAGTTATAGCAGATTAATTGAAAGGGATAAAAAACTCAAATTGTCAATTCTTGTATTTTATGGTGCTCTTGCCTATTACTCTGCTAACCTACTAAAAAAATCCGGGATAGAGGACATTCCATTATATGTACTTTTAAGCGGGACTGCAGCAAAATCTGCAATCATACTTGATTCATCATCACCTGATAATCTTGTTAATTTAGCTTCATTGTTCAAGTATATTTTCGAGAAAGTTTACCAGAAAAAAATTGACAGAGATATTACACTTAAAGTCGCACCAAATCCAAAAGAACTAACTTGCAAAGGTGCTTTAGAAAGTGGTATTACAGAAAGTGTTAATCAGAATACGATTAAATTTTGGTTAGGTGGTATTAATGGAGGTGTTTGGGGAAAAGCTTTAGATAAAGAAAAAGATGTCGAGGCAACTCCAAAATATGAGGATATATTTAAGGATAATAGCGCAAAGGAAAATATAAGCAATTCAATTAAAGATTTTTACAGAGTCCTAGATGAATATGTAGGGAAGGTTAGATTTGAAACTAAATTTTTAATTGAACAGTCAGCTTATACCAAGTTTAAAGATTTAAGGGATGGAGAAATTGAAGCTTTTCTGGAACGAGGTTTAAAGGCTTTTCACAAAAAAAATGAACGTCATGTTGAAGAAACTCTGTTCTTTTACCCATTGGTCGGTATTTTAAATAAATTAACCTATGAACTTTCAAAAATCTAATATTTTCCGCTACTTAAAAATCATTGCTATCTCTATATTCTTTCTTATAAAATGCAATTTTCTATTTGCACAGAAAGACCTTACTGATACTGCAAAGACTTATGAATATTGGACAAAAAGAGGTGTTATTGAAATTGTTTATGCTTACATGAACGATTATATTACCACCGTTACGGACTCTTCGTTACCCAAGGAAAAGATAAAAGATTGTACTAAAGAAAAGAATGGTTTAAACGAGTATGAAAAGCATTTTATCTCACCTTTGGAGAAAATTGAAATTATAGAATTATCATCCAAACTAAATGAAGTTTCCAGTTTTCTAAAAAACAATAATTGGTCAGGTGCTGAGAAAAATGTTTTTCAACCACTATTTAAAAATTTAACCAATAATATGTCTTTGAATGAAGATTTTTTCAAAACAACAAAGCCAATTGGTGGAAAAAGTACTGATATCCCCGGATATTCGAACGAAATGATTAACTGGAATAAGACCGTTAGTAGAATTCTTTCGGATTATAATGATGATTTAAAGAAACTAAAACCTGAGCCTGAAGAGGAAGACACAAATTCCGGCACTTCAAATCCGACCATTGATCCAGTAAGTGGCGGAGCCTCAAATCAAGCTGTTGCTGAAGGTCAAAATTGGAAATTTGTTCTATTAATAGGTTTCTTATCTTTTCTAATTGGAATGTTCATCACATTTTTTATTATCAAATCAAGAATTTACTATTTGCTTGATGATGATAAAGAAACTTATAAGAATAGCGTCCAACGCGGTTTGTTTTCATTTCTCTCTATGATAAGTCTATTGAAAAAAAGAAAAGATGACTATAAAAATAGAGTTTCAGAGCTTTTGAATAAAATTGAGAAATTAGAAAAGAAACCAAAATCTGAAAATGATACTACCTCTAAAACCAACATAGATAATGTTGAGAATGAACAATTAGCAGTAAATACAGACGATTCATCTAAATCAATTGAATGGGTTATATCAAAAGAGGCTGGTAATAATTCAATATCTTATTTTAGTATTCCTGAAAATGATGGAAGATTTATTATTGAAAAAGGTGAACAAGCCAATGATGGTTCAAAATATTACAAAATTGTCAACCGAACCAGTTCAGATGAAGGTGATTTATTCTATATAAGCGGAACTCAGGACAAGAGGGCTATAAACCGTCTTGACTCTTACTTGAAACCAGTCTGTGATATCGATAACATTATTAATGCTGAAAATGCTTCAAAAATTGAAGTGCTTAAAAACGGCAAAGTAATCAAGATTGCTGACAGTTGGGTAATTGACACAAACCATAAAGTAAAAATTAAACTTGTATAAATATGATTATGCTTCAGGTTCCAACAGATCCTTTAAATAATGCTACATCTGTTATCAGTACTGGTCACAATTTCTGGTTCTATTTTGAAGTAGTCCTCATTATTTGTGTAATTATTTATCAATTTATTCATTCAAGAAAGGTCTTTCTAAGTATTGAGGAATTAAAGGGGATTTTTAACAATCGTATTATTATTAAGAATGGGTTTATTGAAAAAACCAACTTAAGGAAAAAAGACAAATCCCTTGAAGATATTGTTTTCATAGAAGAAGGCGATGAGAATGCAGATGACTTGTTTTCAGATCAGAAAATTGTAAATATTTCAATAGCAGATACAAAAGGTAAAGGAATTATTAAGCGAATTTGTGACGACATAAACAACTATTTATTAAATAATTATGGTGCGACAGTCAATTTTAGCATGATAAAGGACATAGTAGATAGAGAGGTTGATATAAAAGATGAAGAAATTTCGCATTCAATACCCACGCCCTTATATCTGGGCCTTGCAGCAACAATGATTGGGATAATCTTTGGTTTATTCTCAATGCCTGAACTAAATGGCGACCATTTTTCTAAAGGTATTGATGCATTAATTAATGGAGTTAAACTAGCCATGTTTGGAAGTCTTTCCGGATTAGCCTGTACTACTATTTTATCTTCATTTTTTTACAAGAATGCAAAAAAACAAGTACTTAGCGAAAAGAATAAACAAATTTCTTATTTACAGGCTATGTTACTTCCCGAGCTTTTAAAAGCTGAAGAATCTGGAATTTCTGGTCTAAAAGCAAGCATTGACAGATTTGCAAGAGATACGACTGGAATGGCAACAATCCTTTACAATACAACTTTAAAAACTGAATCGAATCTTAAAATTCAAAATGAAATAATTGTAACTCAAAAAGAAATAATTCAGAAAATTGAAAGTATTGGTGTTACAAGAGTTTCAAAAGCTAATCTTGAATTACTGGAGAAACTTGAGAAAAATATTCAGTCGTTTAATCAGTTTGCCAACTATCTTGAGTTAATGGGGAGGATTTCTGTACAGTTACAGGATTTTGCATCCCGGACAGCTAATATTGACAGCATTACAAGACATATTGAATCCTCATTATCAGAAAATAAGAGGCTAATTGAGTTTTTATCAAGTCATTTTAATAAAATTGAAAATGCAGGGAATGCTGCTCGGAATGCCGTTGATGTTGCAGATTCTCATTTTAGAGATTCAATAGAACGTTTAAAACTCAACACGGAAAGTACACTTGAAAACTTATACAAATCCATAACGGAATCCAGTTCAAAATTTGCTGAGGCGATAGATAACCTGAATACAGAAATCCAAACAAGAACTGAAAAAATAAATCAAAATGCAGCAGACCACGAAAGTAAGCTTTCTGAAATATATAACGAAATAGGGTTTAAACTCAAAACAATTACTGATGAACATATAGGTCAATTAAATTCATCTTTTAAGGAAGCTGTTCCGAGGTTTGATGAATTAAAACATTTAAATGAATTACCTGTCATTAGGGAGCAGTTTACTAATAATCATAATAGTAGGAAATTCATTGAGGTAGTCGAAGGGTTAAATGAATCAGTATTAAAAGTAAAAGAAAATATTAATCAACATAATTTATTAAGCAAATTATCATCTATTGAAGATGCTTTAAAAAGAAAGAAACCAGACCAATCAAAACAAACTAGTGAACCCAAAGAGTCATATAAACCTATTGTGGAAGAAAAGCCAGTTTCAATCTTTGAAGCAATAACCAAATTGTTTAAAAAGTAGTAATATGGAAAGTAGTTCAATTCTTAAAATTAGAGAGTATTTTATTAGTAATATACTCATATTCTTGCTTTTACCCTTACTCACATTCTTTTTAATTTTCATTTCTTACGGAAATGAATTGCACCAGTATTTGAGCAAAAATCCGGAAATGTATTGTTTATATGAATTATCAACCTTAAAAAAAACAGTAAGTCAATCAGCTATTCCTGCTCATATTTCAAGTATTGCATTTGATATGGTTATTTACTCTTATGTGCTGTTTTCAATCTGGTTAATTTTGTTCGCTTATTCTTCGTATCAAAAACTAAAACTAAGAAAGCATAATTTCTTACTAACTATAATCGAATTTATTGTACTCGCTTTCGGATATTGTTTTATTGTAAGTCCAGGGTTATCAGTTTATATTCAAATAACAGGTTGGTTATTCTTTTTATTACTGGCAGTAGTGATTACTGTTTATGTTTTATTTTATAATCGAATGAAACATGAAAAAGAATAACATTTTCTGGATTAGTTATTCCGACCTGATGACAAGTTTGTTCTTTATCATGCTTGTGCTTTTTGTATTAGCGATTGGGTATTTGAAGATAAAAGACATCGAAAACCAAAGATTAATCGCAGAATTGAAAAAGTCTCAAGAAGGTTTAATTAAAGAAACAGAGAGACTTGAAAAATTATTAAACCTTGAAAAACAGTTCGAACCGTTAATAAAAGATAATAGTTTTTATTATTTGCCTGCATGTAAAAAGTTCATAGCAAAAGATTTGATGGGCATTGAAATATTTGAACCAAATCAATTTGCAATCAAGCAGGAATATATTTCTACAACTATAGATGTTGGCAATAAAATTAAAAGCTTTCTTAAAAAATTGAATAGCCAGAATCCTGAACTCTCGTATTTGTTAGTTATTGAGGGCAATATGGCTAATACCTTTGACAAACGCATTGATAAAGATGAAAACTATGGTTACCTGATAAGCTATCAGCGAGCTTTATCAGTTTACAAGCTGTGGTTAAGAAATAATATAAATTTCCGTGATTATAATGTTGAGGTCATGCTTTGCGGTAGCGGTTTTAATGGTCTATGCCGTGATGCAATCGAGGAAAATAACAAAAGGTTTTCTATTCAAATCATTCCCAAGGTTTCAAAATAAAGCAGATGAAAGGCTATAAATATTTCATAGTATTTGTTTTAACTCTAATGATAGCATCGTCATTTAATGGTTGTGGCGGTTGTTCTAAGTCTGGTCTCAAGGATAAATCAAATAGAAATTCAAGATCTTCAACTCAGTCAAATGATTTCCGCACAAGTAACTCACAAGGTAAAACCATTGTTAAGATGGAAAACAATAATGGTGTCAAATATGTCTGGATTGAGATTAACGGTTTAAAATTGAAGTTTATTTTTGATACGGGAGCAAGTAGCATCTGTATTTCATCTGCTGAGGCAACTGTATTATACAGACAAGGAACATTAGAAAAAGAAGATATTTTAGATGTTCAATATTTTCAGGATGCGACAGGTAAAGTATCAGCAGGAACAAGAATAAATTTAAGAACAGTAAAAATTGGTAATAGAGTTTTGCAAAACATTGAAGCAACAGTAATTGATAATAATGAAGCGCCTTTGTTGCTTGGACAAAGTGCATTAGAAAAATTTGGCAAGATTTCAATTGACAATAAAAACAATGTTATAATATTCGAATAATGAGAACACTGTCAATAATATGGTTTCTTCTGTTATTCATTCCTATTATTTCGTGTACTTCGAAAAGTGGAAATAATCCATCTCTAAAAAAGGGAAGTACAGATTCTGGAAAGGTGATTTCTATTATTGATGGAGATACTTATGATGTTTTGCTTCAAGGTAAAAAAACAGTTAGAGTGCGGATGGAGGGTATTGATGCTCCAGAAAAGGGTATGCCTTTCTATCAAAAATCAAAAAAATATCTTTCAGATTTGTGTTTCGGAAAACAGATAAAAATTAAAATTACAGGTGTTGATAATCATGAACGGTTCCTTGCATATTCATTCCTTGAAGATGGGAAGGAACTTAGTCAGGAAATGATTAAAGCTGGATTAGCCTGGCATTTCAAAAAATATAATTCAGACTCAACCCTTTCAAATCTGGAAATTAAAGCCAAAAATATGAAAAAAGGTTTATGGTCTGAGAATAATCCGATGTCTCCATGGACAAATAGAAGCCTTCATAGACAAGGTATTTCGACAAAGGATTCATTTAATATTGTAGAAAATAATAGATAAAATGCCGACACACAAAGCATACACATTTGCAAGCCGCACAAGCCCAGACACAAACCAAAGCTTGCAAAAGAGTATGCTTTTCCCGGCTCTGAGAAAAAACAAAAAATCTCCCCTTTCAAAGAAAAATAAAACTTTGCCGACACACAACCCGACAGACAAAAACGGAATGACAGAACTGATTGATTATTATAATGGTATGTCGCTTGACAAGAAAGAAGGCCAGCTTGTAACAGGCGGTATATTTTATTGCCGAGATAGTGGGTATTTCAGCGTTTCTGCATCTAATAAACTTTCGTGTAACTTGACAGGACAGTGCTTCGAAATCGGCAACAAAAACATACCGCCAATCCGTTACCGCCAAGTGTAAAAAGACAGAAAATCCATTGATAATTTGATACTTATAGATAACGAGAGGAATTCATGTAATTGAATATTCCGGGCAAACTAGGCCAGTGATTCCGGTCGAAAGTAGGCCACTAT
>JABNAD010001005.1_pt1 | contig 12062 bp, 11 predicted proteins | sample 7240381 | NCBI WGS metagenome assembly JABNAD01 (sample SAMN11332834, study PRJNA596920) | anaerobic digester metagenome | biome: digested sludge; isolation source: digested sewage sludge-derived enrichment culture grown on H2/CO2 | place: Germany: Goettingen | reverse complement strand
CTTTGACTTCTTACGTCCACCTTAGCTCACGGTCCAGTTTTTCGAACCCACTTCTGATGCCGCGTCCTTGTCCAGCATGAATCGGAGGTAGCCATTCAAACGCCTGCGAATTTCATTCGGCGTTACCAGGCTTTTTGGGGGTCATTGAGAGCCCCATCCAGTGCCTGTTGGAGTAGCAGCAGGGTTTGTGGCCGACGGCCAGCGCGGCAGGCTGACGCGAATTTCTGTGTGCCTCATGTGAGCAATCAGCCAACGAGGGAACCTGTAGCGATAGTAGAAAATTCCATTCTTTAGGTAAAGGAAGCTGGGAGCTTTGCCGGAACGGAGAGGATGGACGAAAGATGACTGCGCCGTAAATTGACTCGTTTGTGACCCCATTTGTGACCCTCTTTTGAGGGAGGTCTGATTTGGGGGGAGGCCGGAAAGGCGCATTTCAAGCCGTGGGAAAACGAAAAAGGGATTACAACAAGTTGTTGTAATCCCTTACTTTCTTATGGTGCGAAGGGGAGACTTTTTTATAGTGTAATTATGGGTAATAGTAGACATTTTTTTCTATTATCTGTTTGTATACCCCTAATTATACCCCCAAATGTAATTTCTTTTCATTCTTAGCTATTGGTCAAAAATTAAATGAATCCGCCAGCGTCTAGAGTGTCTTTCTGTCGGTCAGAAAGTATTGAGTACTCTAGTAAGTCATTTTTCGATCTGAGTATTTCAGAAGAAATTTTTTTATATTGCTCAGTAGCCATCGGGCAGATCGGTTTAGACTTGTTGAAAAAAATTTCACCGTAACAAAAAGGGGCGGAGAAAAAACGGTTGTCTTCATCGCCGACAACCAGGAGTTGATCAACGATAAGAATGCCACAGCTATGCTTTATTTCATTTTGGTTGATGACATCGTCGATATAAGTAAAGATACTGTCATATGTCAGGCATAGCAGCAGGATTGTAGATTTATTAATCTTATATACGGCAAAATTATCCATATTTTATTCTCGACAGATCATTTCTAGGCATTTTTTTATAATGATATCAACCTCATTCTTGTGAGATATATACCGTGTTGTGTCAGCTTCTACGTCTCCAAAGTGAAAAAGAGAGTGGCGTTGTTGATTAAAGAAGTTGTAACATTCGGTTATTTGAGCTTTGGATTGCTCCGTTACCCCATGTATGGGGTTTAGGTCATACTTCCCATTTTGCTTGATGAAGCATCCAAATGGTTCTTTAGGGTCTAGGTGTATTCCACTCTTTTTTAAAAGATATTTTGTGTGTCCCTCAAGTGCCTTTAATGCCGGAAATGCATATTGTGTATAGTCTTCAGACTCAATGAAGTACTCTAAATTAATAACAGATTGGCGAATAAGCCTCTTAATCCCTGCTGGATAATCTGCTGGATATAATGGGCAAATAGTTTGTACTTCTCCGTCAATCTTAGAGCGGTCAATCGAGGTTCGGTAGGCACTAGCAAATACTTGGTCTGCGTTCAACTCTAAAAGTTCATTAAAGTAGGCAAGAACAATTTGAAATAAGAGACTGTCAGGAGTTCCTTGAATTAAAAGTTTTTTTGTGCCGCCCTTGTAAGTCGTGATGACGACCTTTTTCTTTTTTAATGTCAGTCTAAAAATTTTTGAATTAGGTTTTTCCTCTTTGGCGATGCTTACTTCACCATGTTCTTCCTTGATTAACTCTAGTACTGTATCAATTTCATTTTCATTGACGTTGTTGATGACAATCCAGCTATCACCTTTAATAGCCATTCGTTTGTTATCAGCAATGGCAGATTTTGCTAAAGAATCTACCTTGTCATTATATAAATTATTGCTATGGCCTTTTACTTTTTTAAATGAAACATCAATAATTCCATTATATTTTGAATTATAAATATTAACGTACATTTTTGCAGCATCACTGTTTGCGTTCCATTCTCCTGTAATCCATTTACATACGCCTTCATAGTCATGAAATATACACAATTTTTCAAATGAGTGTGATACTGCCCAGTCCATGGCATTTATTGCCCCAAGAATTTCACCAATTACATTTTTAGCAGATAAGTATTTTTCATTTTTTGCGGAGCCGCAAATTTCATGTTCAGTCATTTGTGGGTCAATTATAAGTGCGGCATAAGAATAGCGTTTTTTAGTGTCATCAAAACTACCATCACAAAAAGCGACAATAGTTCCATCTTCAACGAGTTGCTTAATTTCATCAGAATAAACATCTATTCCAGCCAGGTATCCTTCTGCCTCATTTCTGCTTGAAAAGGCTTTGAACTCAGCTCCCGAGAAACCACTTATTTGGGCTTGGCATTCAGCCCAGGTGTCAAAAATTCCAGTTTTATGACCAGATTTAACGGCATAAATTTTTACAGATTTTGACATTGTTTCTCCAGTTGGCTGTCGAATTGGGGATATCTTAATTGAATAATAAGGCGGTTGGAGTGCTATCTCAGCTGATAGGAATGCTATGAAATCGTTTGCACCTGCTAATTTTTTAACCATAAAGCTTGAGAGATGTATATAGGGTTTGTCGTGTGATGTTTAATTCCCGCGCTATCTGTGCAACTGTGGCCCCGCCGTTAATACGCTTTCTCGCCTCATCTATCTGGCTGGTATTTAATGCCGCCTTGCGCCCTTTATATTTTCCTTCCTTCTTTGCCAAGGCGATGCCTTCGCGCTGGCGTTCTCGGATCATTGCCCGTTCAAATTCAGCCACGCTGCCGATGATCTGCAACTGAAGACGCTGGAACGGGCTGTCTTCCCCCGTAAAGATCAAGCCTTCTTTGTGGAACTGCACCGTCACGGCGCGGCTGGTCAAATCCGAAATGAGCGTAAGTAAATCCTGAAGATTGCGGGCGAAGCGGTCAATGCTGTGAACGTGGAGCGTGTCACCGTCACGCAGGTATTCTAAGCAAGCCTCTAGTTGAGGACGCTGCCTGCTTTTGCCGCTGGCTTTGTCGGTGAAGACTTTATCCAGGGTAATGCCTTCAAGCTGGCGGCCTGTGTTCTGGTCAACGCTGCTGACACGGACATATCCAATTTGCTTGCTCATGGGGGATTCTCCTGTAAAGTGTCTAATTAGAATCTATGAGCCAAAATTGATTATGTCAATAAATTATTTTTACAATCCTATTTTGACACTTTTTGTGTGAAAGCTTGCTGTCCATTTAGACTATACCCTAAATTGCCATGTGGAAAAAGAAATGCCCCGTGGTCAACTGAGACGGGGCATCCATATTTTGGGGCTTAGCCCGCAGCATGATCTTTAAAATCTTCAAGTGAGATATATGAATGGCTAACCATCCTTGGGTCACTTTGAATACCTATTTCTACTGAAGCACCCAAAACCATAAGGCGGAGGATATCGGCAATTTCATAGGGTTCAACCGCTTCTCCATCTGAAGACTCAGATGCAAGAGTCTTATTAGTGCTTAGCAATTTTGAGAAGCGTAAGATAGGAGTAAGTGCGATATCTATTGCTTTATCTACTGCTTCAGAGCGTTCCTTTTTTAAGATTTTATTAAATTCTTCCTCTGACATTACTTTAAGTTTTTGCTCATTTGGGTTTTCCATAATGCTGTCCCTCATGCGTTTATTTGACCGTGGATATGGCTTGTTTTTCTGGTAGCCTTGTTGTAATTTTTTACCACAAAATATGTCAACATGTTTTATTTAATTACAACAAGCGGAGGGTGGATGTTCAAAAGCAAAGTCAGGGAGCTTATGGACAGTGAAGGTAAAACAGTTCGCATGATTGCGGAGGAAACCCAGCTTTCAACCCGTACCGTTCATAGATCAACAAAAAATGAAACGATAGGTGGATGTCAGCTCAACACGCTGGCAAAAATTGGCAGCGTGCTAGGCGTCAAAGCAAAGGCACTGTTTGACGAGGAAGACCAGGAAGTTAAATAAAGAAAGAGGGCTGGGAGTTACCCCAGCCCTCTTTGCATCTGCTTGCTTCCGCATGGCAGGCTCAGTATGCTTGCAAAATGCGAAAGCTCTCATTTTGTCTGCTCCTTGCCGCGCTGCTGATCTTTGTAATCCCTGATTTGCATGTGTTTGGGGATGCTTCAGACGCGCGGATTGCCGCCCTAGTTGTCAGCGATGCTGCAACAAAACTTGCCGCCAAGGAAATGGACTACAAGAGCGGGGTTTACAGTGAGCTGCGGGATCGAGGCTTTTCAGATTCTGAAATCCGTGAATTCATGCGCCCCATTTTAGAAAAGGCGGGCTTTTCAGGACAGGATATAATCAAGTACTTCAGCCTGTTTGATCCGAACTACCACGGCGAGGAACTGAAGCGCCTGGACGATCACGGCAAGATTGTTGATAACCTGCTCAACTGATTATTTCCCTTCCGCACGCTGCTTGAGCCGCTCAATATCCGGCTGCAAAGCTTCAAACACCTTGTTGCCAAACTTGGCCACCTCGATGGCGTGAAAGTACAGGCTGTCTATTTGCTGGCGCTTCTCGTCCGGCGTCATGCTCGGAATTTTGTTTATGAGGTCAATGGCCTTTGTAATCTCAGACAAAGCCTTATGCGGCGCGTCCATCGCCTGATAGACGGAATAGGGCAGCAGGTTAGCCACGTCATTGTATTTGAAGTCCTTGCCCAGGGCGTTAATGGTCTTCAGGTAGCTGGTGGATTCTTCATAGTGGTCAAAGAACCGCTGAATGCTCTCCGCCCCCATGCTCGGGTGACGAATAACGAAGGCCCGCACAAAGGGAATATCCGCCAGCGTGGCGGCAGGATTTACGGGATCATCAACAACCCCAGCTTTGCGGGCCATGGCATCGACCAACTGAAGGGCATACATGCCCATGCCACCCGTCCAGCCGCGAATATAGTTTTCCGCCCGGGCAGGGGAGAATGTGTTCATATCTCCCACTGGCGGCAACGCGCCGACAAAGCTTGAAAGGGCCTTTGTCAGTTCCGTAGTGCTGGGGGTGTACTGGTATTCCGGCAGCAAGCCTTCTCTATTCTTGGGAATGATAGGCCGGTCAAAGGGCAGCGACCTGTTTGCAAATGCTTCGATCACAGGGGCGAAGGCAGTCGGCACGAGGTTGGGCGCAGAAACATCCAGCATGGATGCCCCCAGCCCCCTGAAGGCCTCTTGCCTGGCTTTCTCCACGCTGCCGTATTTGTCATGTGCCGCATCGAGAATGAATTCTGTAGCCCGCTCAAGCGTTGAGCCGAACATGACGCCTTGTTCAAAAGGCTTGGGAATGCGCAAGAGAACTTTGTTCTCTCCTTGCCCGATGGGCGTAATCCAGAACATATCCCTTTGGGCGCGCGGAACCTCGGCAATGTCTTTGTCTCCACAGTTGTTAATGGCGTTGAGTATGGACGGAATGCCAATGAACAGAGCCGTGCGCACAAGAAAGCGCCTGGGGTTTTCCACGGCCCCGCGAGCCGTTCTGTCCAGCCCCTGCATGCTGGCATTGAAGAATGCCGTGATAAGGTTGAACGAGGCCGTCAACTTGCCCCGGCGCGAAAAGTCCATAATGTCCCGCGATTCATAGGCGGCCTGCATCAATCCGGCCTTGTCGTTGCCGTGTTTCTCTGTGGCCTTGCTGAACTCGCCCAGGCGGGTCATTTTTTCTGAAAGTTCCGAGCCAAGGCGCAGCAGCTCCAAGGGATTCTTGACCACATTCCAAACGCGCTCAGTGTAGCCGGTGGCCGCAATGTCTTTGAGCGTTGTTTGAAGTGTGGTTCTATCCATGCTCACCAGACTGGCCTGATCTCCGCCAGCCTTCACCCAATCCCAATAGGACTTGTCCTTGGTCACTGCACGTTTCAACCCTTTGGCCGTGTCCAGGCCGGGAATGAAGCCAGTGCGCGAAAGAACACCCGTGGAAACGGCATCGCGGATGAGGTTGCGAACCATAAAGTCTGGCGTAAGCGTGGCGCCAGCCCGCAGCATTTTTGCAGGGATAGAGATAAGCTTCACCAGCAGAGGTATGTTGTCTGTGCTCAAGCCATTCATCACCTCGGCAATCTCTGGGGCCACCTGATACACTTCGCGCTTTCCATCGCGGAAAACGGCGATCTGGCTTTTTTTGTCCAGTGTGGCAGCGTTCTGCCAGAATGTGAGCATTTCGCCCATGTCAGCAGATTCAGCCAGGGCTTTGATTGAATCCTTTACGCCGGGGCTGATGGGGCCAAGGGCATCAATAAAGGCCTTGCTCACGTCCTCGGCCTTGACCCGAACTGCAGTTTTCGGTGTGGGCAGTTTTTCCACCAACCAACCAGCCCCATCAGTTTTACTGGCAAGGTCAGTGAGGGCTCGGCCAATGCCGTTCTTTTCCGCCGCTTCAATCATGGCGTAGGTGTTCTTGATGATGGATTCCAGCGGGTCAATAATATCGCGCCCGCTGCCCTTGATGCGCCGGATAGGGTTGCGACCAGTGAGCGACTTGCCGCTCCCGAGGAATCCGCCGGCATTTTCCATGACGCGGAAGAACGGGACATAGTTTTGATTCATTTCCCGCATGGCGGCCGCCGTTTCCGCGCTGAGCATTCCAGAATCCACCAGGTAATTCACAACATGGTTCTGGTATTCATCCAGTTCGCGGCCCAGAGGCTCGTATTTTTCACCCAGCCTCTCAGCGGTTGCGCGCATGGCTTCAGGGCGAATGCCAGACTTGATGCCCCGGCTTTCAAGCTCAAGGCCTCGCCTGGAAACAAGGAACGCCCTGAATTCGTCCAGATTGTCCACGGCCCGCAGGGTTTCTGCCAGGGGCTTGCCCACGTTATCCCATGTGCCATAAGTGAACGGGGAACGCTCAATAAAGTGCGTGGCCTTGCCCTTGGCCCCGGCAAACGTGCGGGCCAGCGTGTAGGGGTTCATGTCCGCTGGCAGTTCCTTGCCTTCAGCAAGAATATCTGTGGCTTTTTTCAGAGGATACAGACGGTCAACAAAATTGGTGTAGAGACTGTCCCAAGTGTCCTTGGAAAGGAGGCGCGAAATAAGCCCCTCACTCTCACGGCCTTCAATGCTGATATGTGAAAGGACTTCCTGGGCGGCTGGTTGTTCTGCCCAGCGTTTGACCGCTTCACGCGCGTTTAAAAGCGCCGTGCCGAATTCTGGGGCGCGGTCTGAAAGCGTCTTCTCAAAGTGCTCGTAGAAGCGAGGGGCAACGGCCTTGGCTTCATCGGGGTTGACCACATATTTTGCCACGAACTCCGCGAAGCCTTCGGGTAATGCAGATTGCCCAGCGCGTGGCTGGGTGGCAATGGGGGCAAGTTCATCGCGGTAGGCGCGCAGCGGGGCGGCTGAAATATCACCGAAAAGCTGTTTTTGGATGTGGTGGCCAGCCTCATGCACAACGGTGGCTACATCATTGGCGGTGCGCGTCCTGATCACTTCGGGCGTGACCTTGTAAATGCCCTCGGGGTTTCTGCCAGATGGCCCCATTTTGCCCGTGCGGATTGGCACTTCAAGCGCCTCAGCCAACGATTGCACCACGTCAGAAAGCGGCACAGCAGCGGCCCTGCTCAATTCGCCTTCGGGCATAACGGGCTTGTCTTCAGCAATGGGGATGTGTGTTCCACTGCCTGCGCTCTGAAGTGCGCCTTCATCGCTTGCAGCGGTTGGAGTGGTTGGAGCGCTGCTTTCTGCCTCAGATTCGGGCTTGATGTCTTGCGGGCGCTTGGCGGCGATCTCTTCAGCTATGGCCTGCGGAACATCCCGGTTGATGGAAAGTATATCCTGTCTGACTGTCGGATCAGCTTCAGCCGCCTGGGCAACTGCAATGGGGTCTTTGCCCGTTTTCGCATAAATGTCCCGCAGCTTGGGAACCATTTCGGGGACGTGGCGGAGGCCTCCCGCAGCGTGAAGGCCACCCACAAGAATGGCTGCGTCAACAAATTCGTGTGGTTCTGGCAACCGGCCTTCTATTCCTGCGGCGGCGGTGGGCATGGTGGCTGTTTCGGCTGCCAGGCTTGCCGCAGTCTGCATGCCAGCCGTAGCACCAAGCATTGCGGCCCCACGGCCAGCAACAACGCCCGCGCCGCCCGTAAGGCCGCCTATAACTGCGCCTTTGGCCGCAGAACCGAGGACAGCACCAGACCGGCGCAAAAATTCTTCTGAAGACCGCACATCGCCGTTTTTTATCTGCTCCATGTAATAGGCGCGTGTTCCCTCTGTAAGTGCCATCGCCGAAGCCGGAACGCTGACGGGCGCAGCCGGGCCACCAAGCAAGCCCGCAGCAGCGCCAGCGGCAAGGGTAGGCACGTCACCTGCCAGCGTACCCACCTGCATGCCCACGCGCTGCATGGTGGACATCTGGGAAACCTGCACAGGGGTAAGACTGTCAGGCAGCTTTTCGCGTGAGGCAAGGCCCGTAACTGACCCCTGGAAGCCGTATTGAATGGCGTCCAGCATGGAAACAGGATCATAGCCCTTGAAGTATGCGTTGATTTCTTGGTCAGAGAAACCCGCAGCCTGAAGCTGAGGGCGTTTGTGCTCTCGGATTTCTTGGTCAGAGAATCCAGCCTCTTTAAGCTCAAGGTAGGTGCTCATTTACTGACCTCCCTGCTTTTCGTATTCGTCAATCGTTTGGCTGGCCTTCCTTTGCGGGACTGAACTTTTCCCATTGCCAGCACTGATAACCCTGTTCACGTTGCTCAAGGCATCATCAACGGTTATGGCGTTGCTGTTCATGATGGACATGGGCGTATCGCTGTTGAACAGCTTTTCCACGGCTTCTGGGCCGCCTTTTTTATATGCCTCGGTAATGACGGTGCTGAGCTGGCTGCGCGCCCGGTCTTCCTTGATGGCTGCTTCTGGTGTGCCTGCGGCAAACTGTGAGCGGGCGTATGCATTTTTAATGAGATTGTCCGCGCGCTTGAGGTAGTCTTTCAGTGGGCCGTCCATATCCTTGCGCATGCCCTTGAGCATTGTCACATCGCCCACGCTGGCCTTGCCCTGGGCAAGCATCACGTCAATGGGGGCATCGGAATCAATGGAGCCGTTGACGATCTGCCGGGCCATATCATTCACTGCGGCGGGGTCGCGTGTTTTACCTATGGTTCCTTCTTCCAGCTTCTTGCCCATTTCAATTTTTGTGATGGCGTCGAGGTTGGAGTTCTGCAAATCCTGGTATGCCTTGGCAGGGTCAGGGGCGATACCTTTGTCAGTATCGCCCATAAGCGTGGAGTAGATGCCGTTTACGGTGCTGGTGACATAGGTGTCGTTCTTTTGCTTCTCAACGGTTTTATTGAAGCTCCATTGCGTTTGCAGCATGCTGCGCACACTGATGGCGGTCTTTGCATCCATGCCGTATTTTGCCATGCCTTCCGGCGTGGATATCTCGGCAATGCCCTTCAGCGGATCATTGGCAAAAGCGCCGACGAAACGCATTTCCGAATCCGCGCGGGAGCGGGCTTCCAGTTCGCGGCCACGGGCATTAATCTTGTCTGTGAAGTGGTTTAGCTTTTCTCCCGCCAGTGCCCCGTTTTGCTTAAGCCAAGCTCTGGCCCCGCCGACATTGTTATTTGCAAGGAATCCTTCAACCGTAGCCGCAGCGGCTTTCTGATCCACATCACCAAGCAGTGCCCGGTTATCCATCCCCGGGCGCAGGGCAGATACCCTGTCATGGAATGTCTGCCGATTTGCCTGCATCCATTCGGGATCATTGTAATGCTGTGCTGCGTCCGCAAGAAAGGCTTCAGTTTCGCCTTTTACAACGCTATCCTGCCAAGCCTGTTTTTGCTGGCGTCCGTATGCCTGACCTGTTTCAGTAAAGGAAAGGGCATCAATTGCAGCTTGCTGGTTAAACATTTGCGCAAACTTGCCGCTGAATCCTCCTTTCTGCATGTAGTCTTGGGCCGTTCTTTGGGCGAACTGTTCAAAGTGCGCCCCTGCATCTAGTGCTTTTTCCCCCTGATTTTCCTGCATGTAGCGATCACGTTCTGTGGCCATATCGTTTTTCATGGCAAGGAGGCTTTGCGACACGCGGGCCGTTTCCGAGCTGACGTATTCTTTTATTGCAACGTCAGTAAGCTGCTTGCCGGAATCAAGCAGGCTCTGCACGGTGCTGCTGGTGGCATCATGTCCAGCACGGTTAACCAATGGCTGCACAAACCCAGGGTCAATATTGCCCACTCGGGTGGCAAGCTGGTGGGGTTCGTATTTGGGTATGCGGATCATTGAATCACCTTCTCTGTTACTTCTTTGAATCGTTCGTCATTCAGCCATGTTTTATATGCCTCGCTGTATTTGTTGGGGGTAAAGCTATTGCCTTCCAAGTCCGCCAAGGGTTGCTTTTCCGTAGTGCATTCGCTGTCTGAAACGAGTACGGAATGTTCTTTCTTGGGGGTCATATACATCTCCTTTCGTGTCGCTTTTTTCGTTTTTCAACAGCATGTTGAAAAGTGGTATTTTAAAAAGGAAAAAGACTGCATGTACTTGGTGCTTCATTTTTTCTGTATCGCTATGTGGCGCTAAATGCTCACAGGGGTGTTCCCTATGCGAATAGCGCGTATCTGCTCACCTCGATTTCTTTTTTTGCCTATATGTTTCTGAATTATTACTTGTAGTTAGGAGGATAATTTTTTGAATTGCTCGGTACATTTCTTTTTCAAAAAGAAATGTTTTGCCCTGTGGAAAAGTGGGGCTGTTCAGGACAGGGCGTAGCTGTGCCTGGCTTCCAGCATCTGCATGTTTTTGAAGGCTACTTCAGGGTCAACAGGAAGATACTTTTCAGTGTTCTTCATGTCGGCATGGCCCAGGGCGCGGGCAACCTCGCGCATGGGGTCAATGCGCTCACCAGCCTGAACCCGGTCAACGGCAGCGCAGAAAATTTCTGTGGCAAAAGTCTTGCGCCAACTGTGTGTGGCCAACGTTCCCAAGTCCCGGCGAAGCCCTGCCTTGTTCGCAGCGTCATTGAAAATCTTCCATGCTTCTGCCACCTGCATGGGGCGGTCGCCCTGTTGACTGCGAAATAAAAACTGATCTGGGCCAAGGTGGCCGTACTTGAGCAGCCAATCCAGCTGAAGCCGGATTGCTTCGCGGGTTTGTGCTGGCAGCAGGATAGTGCGGCCCTGCGCCGCCTGCTTCATCTTACCGCGCTGCACCTGAAGCGCCTGAACCACCTGCCGGTTTTGCAGCACGTCTGAAACCCTGATGGAAAGAGCCTCATGAATGCGAAGGCCCGTAGTAAGGCAGAGCAGGTGCAAGCACTGATTGCGCAATTTGTGGCGGCCAGTATAGGCGCTGTACATTGCGGCGCATTCTTCAATCTTCAGAGGTCTGCATGGGGGCATTGTTTTCTTCCTTTTGTTCTGGGGTGTTTTGAGCGTAGTCGGCTATCCATTGCTCATGGATGCGCCAGAGCGGCCTTGTTGCGCATGACGTGTTGTTGGCCCGTAGCCTGCCGGTTGTTATGAGACGGCGCACCGTAGTGGGGGAGACGCGAAGGATTTCCGCCACCTCTTTCAGAGTCCGCCAGCCCCCGGTGAATGGGGCTGTCATGCTGAATCCCTCTGTGAGGGGCGCAACCTTTGGGGAATAGCGTCTTGGAGTAGGTCAGAAATATGTTCAAGGCAGACATTGCCGCTTTTTCGCTGGGGTGTGCTGCGGCAGGAAGCATGATTTTCTCCTCCCGCTTCTTCAACATTTGCGGCATGCCGTTTGACCAGTTCGTCAAAACTTGGGCCGTTCAAAACCCTCTGCTTGCGTTCCGTGTTTCTGTAACGCTCTTTCACAGCGGTAAAAGCCCATTTGCGTAATGCCAGATAGTGATTTTTGTATGGGTCTTCGCCCTTGCGCGCGCCAAGCCATAGGCCAAAAAGCTCTATGGCTTCAGCCGTCATGCCTTCGCCATATGCTTGCACAAGGCGGTTGTGCTCCGCACTTGTAAGCAGAACATTTCCAAACTCACCGTAGGGGCGTTTGCCCTCAGCTGGAGGAGATGCCGGGGGTGGGGGGAGTTCCCCCTCTTCTCTTTGGTTTCTTTTATGGTTCTCTTTAAGATTCTGGGTGTCACTGTGACGGGGGTCTGGTGACACCGTGTCGGGGGTAGGCGTCACCATGTCGGGGGTGGGGGTGACATCATGAC
>JABNAD010001004.1_pt1 | contig 12065 bp, 10 predicted proteins | sample 7240381 | NCBI WGS metagenome assembly JABNAD01 (sample SAMN11332834, study PRJNA596920) | anaerobic digester metagenome | biome: digested sludge; isolation source: digested sewage sludge-derived enrichment culture grown on H2/CO2 | place: Germany: Goettingen | reverse complement strand
AGCCGGTGCTCCTCGGAGATCGCCCCGAGCTGGCGGAGGGCTGCGGCGTCCGTGTCGATCGCTGCCGCCTCCACGCACCTCACGCGGCCGGCACGGTCCAGGCGCAGGAGCGTATCGGCGAGGCGTCCGCCCGCCCCCCCGAGCCCGATCGCAAGGATTCGCATGGTCTCTTCCAGTGTTATCGCCGGGAGAGGATATGTGCATCGACACGCCTCTCGGGCGGTCAAATGTCGGTGAAGAAGAAAAAAGGGAGTTAGATATAGGGGTTCCGGAGCCCCTTGCCGACGCCGAACGACGCCCGCTCCTCGATGGTCTTCCGGTTCTTGGTGATCTTCTCGGTGGCGAGCTTCGTGACGAGCTCGAGACCGGGCTTGACCTCCTCGATCGGCTTCGTCTCGAAGCAGCCGGCGGCCATCGCCTTCGACCAGATGTCCGTGCCCTTCTTGGACCGGACAAAGACCGTCGACCAGCCGTCGGGGGTGCCCACCGAGCCCGTCGAGACGTCGGCGAGGTTTGCGACGTAGTCGAGGCAGACGTGGCAGCCGGGCTGCTCGTACTTGTGGGTGACCTTCAGCGGGAGCTGGACCGTCGCACCGCGCTCGGTGTAGACCCAGAACTTGCCCTTGCCGATGTCCATCTTGGTCACGTTCTCGAGCTTGGTGTTGGCGTGGTCCTCCACCAGCTGGAGGATCGACTGGTACGGGAAGTTCTCCATGCAGAAGATCCCGATCGCCAGCGCGATCTTGTCCGGGACGTCCCGGAGCCCGACCGGGTAGAGCTGGCCCTTGCGCACCGCCTGCATCTGGCAGGGCGTCCCGACGATGCCGACCTTGTCCAGGCCGTACGACCGGGTCGCCTCCTTGATGAAGGAGACGTTCGGGCTGATGTTGTACTTCGTGCCGCGTGCGGCAAGGAGCTCGGCGACCGAGGTTGCCACCATCGGGCGGGGCCGCCAGGGCTCGTCGCCGGGTCCGGCGACGATAGCGCCATCGATGATCCCCTCTTCGAGCGCGAACGCGAAGAGCTGGGTGACGATGCCGCCGTCCTGTGATCCCGCGAGAATTGCACGGTTGGTGCTGCGTGCGGCGACACAGGACGCGTAGTTACCAAGGAAGTTGTCCTGAACCATCTCAATCACTCCTGCATGGCGGCATCAATGGTCTCCATGATGCCCTCGTACTGGTTCACGACGTCGAAGCTGAACCAGCTCCGGGGACACTGGTTGTAGCACGCCCCGCACTTGATGCAGAGGTCGCGCTGGCCCTGCGGCTTGCCGTACTCGTGCGTGATCGCACGGACGGGGCAGGCGGCGGCGCAGGCGCCGCACCCGATGCAGAGGCCCTGGTCGATGACGTCGGTCATGAGGTCGCAGAAGCAGGCCTCCGTGCCGCGCTCCGCCGCCTTCATGAGCGGCGTCAGGTAGGCCGTCGCGAGCGCCTGCTGATCGGCGTTGCCCTTCATGAGCAGGTACGCAGCCACGCAGACGTTCTTGATCAGCTGGGGCGACGGGCCGCACCCAGGAAGATAGACGTCGACCTTGATCAGGTCGCCGATCGGCAGGTACGACTCGTGCTGGGGCTGGTTCTGCTGGCCGCCCCGGCAGAACCGGGTGATGTTCCCGTAGCAGGCGCACGAACCGAGCGCCACGACGATCTTCGACTTCTCTCTCGTCTGCCGGATCTCCTCGACGGAGATCTTGTCGTTGATGCAGACCGACCCTTCGACGAGCGCGACGTCCATCTCGGGGATGTGCCGTACGTCGGCCAGGGTCAGGTCGTAGACCCAGTCAACGTACTTGTCAAGCAGGGTCAAGAGCCCCGCATAGTTATCAGCTAATGCAACCTCACAGCCCGTGCATCCACTCATGTGCACGTGGCCGGCGGTAATCTTGTCAGACACAGGTTTTGCCTCCTTTGTATCGGTTTGTGCCGTTGTCGGTACCTTCTCATCAGGGGGGATGGCAGGCTTCTGCTCCTCCACCACCGGTGCACGTTCGGCCGGTATGGCGTTCGTCGGCGGTGGTGCCGGTCGCTCCGGTACCGCCGGCTTTACCGGCTCGTCTGGTTTCGGGGCAGCCGTCTCGCGTGGTTCCACCGTGACGTCCTTCTTCGTGAAGATGCTCAGGATCTTCTCAAAGAGCCCCATTCTCGACTCCTAATTCCTTGAGGACAAACGACACCGTCTTCGGTATCGCAGCTTGCACCTCTTCGGTGAGTCCCATCTCGAAATCTGGCGAGCTGACATGTTTGGGCTGGCACCCGATGATCGTGATCTCGACCCGGTCTTTCAGGCGCTGGAGCGGCTCGGCGAGGTCCCATGAGTGGGCATCCCGATAGGCGCCCGGAGGGAGGTCCTCCACCGAGAGCCGCGCCAGCGTCCCGGGTTCCGCCCCGAAGTCCGCGCAGTCGATGATGATCAACCGCTCCGTCACCTCGGGGTCGAGCAGGGTGAAGATAAAGTGGGGACCGCCGAGCCCGGCGTCAATCACCTTGACGTCCTCGGGCAGGTCGATCTCCTGCAACGCCTCGACCACGGCCGGCCCGAAGCCGTCATCCGCGAAGAGGGGGTTGCCGCACCCCGCCACCACGACCCTTGGGAACAGCATGCCAGTATCGCTCACTGGATCAGCTTGTCCGCAACGAGCCGGCGGTCTTCGTCCACGACGATCATGTGCGTCGCACACGATACGCAGGGGTCGTATCCACGCATGATGACCTCGGCCAGCTGCCACGGTGCACCGGTGAGGGCGCGGCTGCAGGTCGGGAAGTTCCAGGTGGTCGGGACGAGCATGGAATAGTACTGCACGCGGCCGTCCTTGACGCGGGCCAGGTGGACATCGCACCCGCGCGGGGCCTCGTTCGCCGCCCAGCCGAGCGAGCCGTCGCCCTGCGGGATCTCATCCGCGAGGACGGGCGCCCCGCAGTTCAGGGCGTCGATGCACTCGATGATCTTGTAGAACGAGTCCGTGTACTCCATCTGCCGGGCGATCTGCTGGCCGATGGTGCCCTTCTCATCGTAGCCCTTGAAGACGTGGAGACGCGCCCTCGGACCGACCTCGACCGGCTGCCCGTCGTAGAGCGGCACGCCCGTGCAGGCCTCCATCTGGGGCCAGGCCTTCGCGCCCTTCGGCGTGGTGCCGCCGACCGGGTAGCTCGGGTAGTCGTCCGTGATCTCCATCTCGCCCATGTACCAGTCCCAGGGCCGGGTCTCGTTCCAGCGGGCCGGGTCCCAGCGGGGGTTCTCGTCCAGGCTCGAGGAGCCGTAGAGCGGGTCCGCCGCCATGTATCCCTGGTTGTGGTAGCCGAGGGTGTCGGGGATCGGGACCTGCATGCCGCCGATCTCGGTGAAGTCGCGCTTCTGGAAGTTCCGGAAGACCGCGATCATGAACTCCATCTGGTCGCGGGCGAGCACAAGACCCTCCTTGGCCAGGTCGTAGATCTTCGCCTTGGCACGGGGCTGGAGGTTCTTGTACATACCGCCGACCCGCGGGTTCGACGGGTGGATGCACTCTCCTCCCGAGATCTCACCGATCGTCTGGGCGATCTCGCGGATCCGCTGGATGCGCTTTGCAACCGAACGGACCGGCTCTTCTGCCGTGAACGGGTTGATCTTCGTCTCCGTTCCCGGGATATACATGTCCGGGAGCGAGAGGATGTTGTGCAGGGCGTGCGAGTGGATACGGTTCGCGCACTGCAGGATCACGCGGAGCAGGTAGGCGTCGTCCGGGATGTAGACGCCCATCGACGCCTCCATCGCCTCGATGCCGGCAAGGCAGTGGGCGATGGGACAGATGCCGCAGACGCGGGACGCGATCTTCGGCACCTGGTCATAGGTCTTGCCAATCGCAAGTTTCTCCACACCGCGGACGGGTGTGATGGAGAGCCAGTCACCGCGCTCGATGATCCCCTGATCATCGACCTTTAAGACGAGCTTTGAATGCCCCTCGTGTCTCGTGGTGGGGGATATCTCAATAACTTTCGACAATTGAATCTCCTCTTGGGAATTCGGTGTTCGACAGCCGGTACAGGGTCTAGATGACGGACCAGCCGCAATGGCCGGCCGGACGTACTGGGTACGTATAATGTATGCTGCGCGCGCCCCGCATATAATTCTTCCCAAGTTATCCGAGAAAATGGAGCCGATTGGCAAAAGAGGTTTAATTTACTGATATTCCTGAGAAGGCCGTAGCCTCGGGAGTCGGCATGACAGGGATGCCCGGGGGGTCCGAACAGTGTGGTGTAAAACGTATTAGATTTAGGGGATTTAAATCGCTCCCCTAGGAATGGGTGTTCGTTCCCTCCTCCTGGAGTTCGATCACCAGTTCTGCCAGGGTCGCCTTCCGCTCCGCGTACGCGTCGTGCTGGTGGATCGACTCCTCGTTGGTCTGCTTGATCGTGATGCGGGTGTCGCCGGGCAGGTAGTTGAACTCGGCGAGCACCTTCTTCGCCATCTCCCGGACGCAGTCCTCGACGAACCGGGGGTTCTTATGGGCCGCCATCACCACCGCCGACTCGTCGCCCCGCTTCAGGAGCTCGAACGTCCTGGCGGACATCGAGTCCTTGAGGACCGTGATGATCGTCTCGAGCTCCACGTGCTCGTCATCGTCGGTCTCGATGCAGAGGAAGCCCCGTCCCCGCTGGTTGTGGGTCGCCATCGGCACCTGCTCGAAAAACCGGGCGGCGATCTCCTCGGAGACCCCGAGGTCGTGGAGCACCTGCGCGGCGTGGTCCGCCATGATGTTCTGGGCGCACGGGCAGGCTGTCATCCCGGTCACCTCGGCCCCGATCGACTTCCGGACGATCGGCTCGTGAAACGTCCGCTGCGCGATCGCCCGGGCATTAACCTTCACGACCTCGTGGCAGCTCGTATGGGAGACCGGCGTCTCGCGCTTCACCATGAACTCCGACCGCATGATCACCTCGGTCCTGTCCGCGTACTCGTGGCGGTCGAGGAGCTTGCGCGCGACGGCGCTACAGAGCTGCTCGATCTCGGTGACACCTCCTTCGATCGCCTGCTGCAGCACCTCGTCGATCACCTCGAAGTTGCGCGAGAGGTTCGCCCCCTTCAGTGATCCGGGGAGGTCGACGAAGACGTCGAACTTCGAGATGAAGATGACAGGCCGTTTGTTCTTCCGAGAAACCTCGACCAGTTTCTTGACATTCTTTACGCCGACGCGCGTCAGGTTGATCCGAACGTCGGGGCAGGTGGACTGGACATCTGGTAGTTCCATTACTCCGGGCCTCTACACGCTTTCCGCATGGAATTCAGTACAATGAAAAGAATGAAGGTAAACAGTTTATCCTCTTATATTTAATATGTATGTGGCTTCGGGCCAGGGATGAATCGAGTTATGATCCAGAAATACTACGAGTCGGACGCCGATATCGGCGCCGTACAGGGAAAGCGGATCGCCGTGATCGGCTACGGGTCCCAGGGTCGCGGACAGGCACTGAACCTGCGTGACTCGGGCCTTGACGTCATCATCGGCCTGAGGCCCGGTCGGTCCTGGGAGCAGGCGAGCACCGACGGCTTCGAAATCTATGCCGTCGACGAGGCGGTTAAGAGGGCCGACATCGTCCAGGTGCTCCTCCCCGACGAGACGCAGGGAGCGGTCTACCGCGCCGAGATCCGCCCGCACCTCGCAGACGGCAAGGTCCTGATGTTCAGCCACGGGTTCAACATCCATTTCGGCCAGATCGTGCCGCCGCCGAACGTCGACGTGATCATGGTCGCGCCGAAGGGGCCCGGCCACATGGTGCGCCGGACCTTCGAGGAGGGCAAGGGCGTGCCGGCGCTGATTGCGATCCACCAGGACGCGAGCGGGAAGGCAAAGGCGGTCGCGCTTGGCTACGCAAAGGGGATCGGCGCCACGCGGGCTGTCGTGCTCGAAACCACCTTCGCGGAAGAGACCGAGACCGACCTCTTCGGCGAACAGGCCGTCCTCTGCGGCGGGATCACCTCGCTCATCAAGGCTGGCTTCGAGACCCTCGTCGAGGCGGGGTACGCCCCCGAGATGGCGTATCTCGAGGTGCTCCACGAGACGAAGCTGATCGTCGACCTGATCTACGAGGGTGGTTTCACCAAGATGCGCAACTCGATCTCGAACACGGCTCAGTACGGCGACCTCACCCGCGGGCCTCGGGTCATCAACGAAGAGTCGCGCGAGGCGATGCGTGAGATACTCGGTGAGATCCAGACCGGTGCGTTCGCCCGCGAGTGGATGCTCGAGAACCTGGTGAACCGGCCGGTCTTCACGGCCCTGACACGGGCCGACGAGGAGCACCTTGTCGAACAGGTCGGGACTGAAGTTCGCGGCATGATGCCGCAGTTCCGAAAGTAAGCCGAAATTCACCCTCTTTTTGTATACGTCGCCGGCGAGGGCGCAGGTTGAAAAGGAGACAGGACCGATAGATCGGTCCATGCGTGTCATGATCGTCTTTCAATCCCTCTCGGGCAACACCCGCCGGGTCGCCGAACTCCTCGCGGGGCGGCTCGAGGGGGTCGTCGAAGCGGCGGACCTGGTCGAGGTCCACGACCTCCACCAGTACTCCACCCTCACCGCGTACATGGTCGGAGCTCCGCGGGCGATGCGGGGCGAAGCGGCGGCGGTCGATCCGGTCGAGATCGACGTCACCGACTACGACGTGGTCGTGGTCGGCACGCCCGTCTGGGCGTTCGCCCCAACGCCGGCGGTTAACGGGGCTGTCGCCGCTCTCCGTGGGGCCGAAGGAAAGGACGCCGTGGTCTTCGTCACATCGGGCGGAGCCCCGGGGGAGGCGGCGGAGCGGCTCGGCACCGCCCTGGAGCGGCGCGGCCCCCGCGTCCGGGGAGCGGTCCTGTTCGACCGCCGGAACCTCGAAAACGAGGAGCGCATCGACGAGCTCGTGGCGCTCGTCACCCGTCCGCCATCCGGCGGCTGAGCGTGGCACTGGCGGCGACGAGCTCCTCGCGGGTCAGCGTCAGCCGTTCTTCTCCCACGGCGATCCTCAGGCCGTTCCCTCCGACCCGGCCGATCACCGTGTGCGGAAGGTCAACGATGAGGGCCGGGTCGGCGACCGCGAGCAGGAACCGGGCCGGCCCCTCCGAGAAGAGGGCCTCGAGCGGGTCGCCCATGAGCCGCACCTCGGCATCAGGGACGAGAGACGCGAGCGCACCGAGGAGCCCTCCCTGCGAGATGTCGGTCGCGGTCACCCGCTCCGAGCCGGCGACCACCGTCCGAACGGCGGCGACCATCGCGGGGTTCCCGATGGTCGGGGCGTGACCCCCGCACCCCGTGACCGCATCCAGGACAGAGCCGCCGAAGTCCGGCCCCGCCTCCCCCACGAGAGCGAGGGTCCAGCCCGGTTCGGGCAGGGTCCATCGGCGGACCGGGCCGCGCCCGACCATCCCGACCGAGGGTGTCGGCTTGATCTGGGTCCCGTGCTCGTCCGACTCGTTGTAGAGCGAGACGTTCCCCCCGACCACCGGGCAATCGAGGGCGCGGGCCATCTCGCCGAGGCCGTGCACGGCCTGGGTGAGCTGCCAGTAGACCTCGGGATGCACCGGCGAGGCGAAGTTGAGGCAGTTCACGATCGCGATCGGGACCGCCCCCACGCAGGCGAGGTTCGCTGCGTTCTCGAGGACCGCGTTCGCCGCCCCCTCGTATGGCTTGAGGTGGATCTGCCGGGGGTTGCAGCCGCACGAGAGCGCGAGCGCCGCGTTTCCGAGCCGGAGTACCGCCGCGTCGTGGTTCGCATCGACCGTCCGGAGCTGGACGTCCCGGTCGTACTGCTCGTAGACCCAGGAGCGGTCCGCCACCTCGGGGTGGGAAAGGACGAGGAGGGCGAGCTCCCGGAGGGGGCGGGGCGGGGCCTCGAACGGGCGTTCGGCGGCATAGGGTTGCTCCGGAAGGCTGCATGCCGGCGCTCCGCTGATCAGCACCTCCATCGAAAGGTCGCAGACGACCTCTCCGTTGAAGGTCACCATGTACCGCGGCTCCGCGATCACCTCCCCGATCTCCGACCAGGGCAGGTCGTAGCGGTCCGCCAGTCCGCCGATCAGGGCGACGTCCTCGGGCGCCACCTCGAGGAGCATCCGCTCCTGGCTCTCGGCGAGCATGATCTCGAGGGGGGTCATGCCGGTCTCGCGCAGATGAACGCACTCGGCCCGGATAAGGCCCCCGAAGGTGGAGCACATCTCGGACGAGGCCCCCGCGAGCCCGGCGGCGCCGAGATCACGGCAGGAGAGGACCTTTCCCGTCTCGATCATCGCGAGGCAGCCCTCGATCAGGAGTTTCTCCATGAACGGGTCCCCGACCTGGACCGATGGGCGGTCCGCTGCCTCCGCGTCCTCTGAGAGGTCGCGCGAGGCGAACGACGCCCCGCCAAGGCCATCGCGGCCTGTCGGCGCCCCGACGAGGACCAGTCGGCTCCCCGGCCGTTTCACCCGGCCAGTGATGTAGGCGTCAGGAGGAACCGTGCCGACGCAGACCACGTTGACGAGCGGGTTCCCGGCGTAGGAGGGGTCCACCACGATCTCCCCCCGGACCACCGGTACCCCGATGCAGTTACCGTACCCACCGATCCCCGATATGACGCCGGAGAAGAGGTGCCGGTTCTTCTCGTCCTCGAGCGGGCCGAAGTAGAGCGGGTCCATCAGGGCGATCGGGCGCGCGCCCATCGAGAGGACGTCGCGGACGATCCCTCCCACCCCGGTAGCCGCACCGTCGTACGGGTCGACATAGCTCGGGTGGTTGTGGCTCTCCATCCCGATCGCGAGGGCGCATTCGTCCGAGAACCGGACGATCGCAGCGTCGTCCCCCGGCCCGACGAGCACGTCCGGCCCGGTCGTCGGGAGGGTCCGGAGCAGGTGCTTCGTCGAGCGGTACGAGCAGTGTTCGGACCAGAGGTTCTCGAGGCAGGCAGCCTCGACCGGGGTCGGCTCCCGGCCGAGCTGCCGCCGGGCCTCGGCGAGGTCGGCATCGGACAGCATGGCGGATCAGGGTCGACCGGCACGGGCATAAAGGCATGGCGGGACCGGTGCAGAGAGGAGTCTCTCCAGCGAGGGCCACCGATCTAACACTATATAATACTCGCCCGCCTATAGTGAGCCATCATGGTGGACCCGTACGAGTCGCTGCTCAAGAAGGCCTATGAGCAGATCACGGAGCCGAGCGGGACCGGCGAACGGTTCACGATCCCGGAGGTCCGGTCGTATATCGAGGGGAAGACGACGGTCTTCGAGAACCTGACCGAGCTCGCCGATACCTTCCGGCGGGAGAAAGAGCACGTGATGAAGTTCCTGGTCAGCGAGCTCGGAACTGCCGGGAAGATCGACGGGAACCGCGGGATCTTCAACGGCAAGTTCGAGACGTCGCAGATCGCGAACGGCATCGCCAACTACTTCAACGACTACGTGCTCTGCAGCGAGTGCGGCAGGCCCGACACCCGGCTCGTCAAGGACGACCGGATCCTCCTCCTCCGCTGCGATGCCTGCGGTTCGCACCGCCCGGTCAGGAAGCGGAAGGCGAAGGCCGAGGAGCCGGCGAAGCTCTTCGAGGAGGGGAAGATCGTCGACGTCCACATCCAGTCGGTCAGCAAGCGGGGCGACGGCGTGGCACGCGAGGGCAAGTTCATTATCTACGTCCCGGGCGGGAAGCCCGGCCAGACCGTGAAGATCAGGGTGACCCGGGTCTCCGGCTCGATCGTCTTCACCGAGCGCGCCATCTGAGACGGCTCGAGTCCGCGAAAAGACGCCCCGTCCCGCCGGGAGCGTCCTCTTTTTTCTTTGTATTCTCGAGACCCGCCGTTCCCGGAACGATCACAAATCGAATGAAAGGGACTCATAGAAATACACTCCACGAGCAACCGTGCACTGTTGTCCATGACGAATGCGCGGGTGGTGAAGGGGAGAGGGGGGGCCTCTCAGGAGAGGGTGAAGGAGTCGAAGTTCTGGCCGTCCCCGTAGAAGACGATCCTCACCCGGTGCTCGCCGCGTGAGAGCCGGATCGAGGTCGATATCGTGGTATAGGCGTCGAACGAACCGGTACGCGGGACCATCACCGTCACCTCGGACCGGTCGTCGACCCGCATCTCGAAGAACTGCCCGCCGGTCGGGCTCGACACCCGGAACTGGAGCGGGTAGTCCCGGTCCGCGGGTGCCCGGACCGCGTACTCGAGCCACTCCCCGGAGCGGATCTGGGTCACCGCGTGGCTCCCGATCGACGGTACGTGGATGATGTCAACGCCGTCCTGGCGATAGGCCCCACCCTGGTTGCCCGGGGTCGTGTCGTGGTACCCGACACCGTCCCCGCCGGAGAGATAGTCCTCCGCCTCGATCCGTGCCGGGAGGAGGACCGAGCCGGAAGGCACCGTCGGAGTCGGCGTAACGGTGGTAAGCACCGTGGTCGGCACGGTCGTTGGAACGGTCGTCGGGAGGATGCCGTCGGCGATCACGATCCGGTCCAGGATCTGCTTGTCGCCCCCGAACCGGACCACCAGGCGGTGGGTGCCCGCCGGGAGCGTCACCGAGGCGGAGATCGTCCGCCAGCCCTGGCACCGGTTGTTCGGCACGGCGATGGTCGTGAGCGGGGTGCTCCCACCATCGAGAAGGAGCGAGATCGACCGACCATCCGCCCAGGACGCGACCGAGGCAGAGACCGTGTACACTCCGGAGCGAGGGACCGCGACAGTGTAGGCCAGCCACTCGCCGTCCACCACGTACCCGATGTTGTACCCGCCCGAAGGGTTCACCGAGAGGTCGACGTCGTCCTCACGGTAGACGTGGTCGTGGTTCCCCGGCGTCGTGTCATGGTATCCAGTACCCTCGCCGCCCGTGTCGTAGTCCTCCGCCTCGAGCGTCCCCGGCACCGGCCGGCCCTGGAGGGTCGCCGTGGGAACCGGGCTCGGCGTCGTCACGACGGTCGTCGGGGCGGTGGTTGTCGGCTTGACGGTCGTCGGCACCGAGGTCGGCGCAGTAGTTGAAACGGTCGTCGGGAGGGTACCGTCGGCGATCACGATCCGGTCCAGGATCTGCCTGTCGCCCCCGAACCGGACCACCAGGCGGTGGGTGCCCGCCGGGAGCGTCACCGAGGCGGAGATCGTCCGCCAGCCCTGGCACCGGTTGTTCGGCACGGCGATGGTCGTGAGCGGGGTGCTCCCACCATCGAGAAGGAGCGAGATCGACCGACCATCCGCCCAGGACGCGACCGAGGCAGAGACCGTGTACACTCCGGAGCGAGGGACCGCGACAGTGTAGGCCAGCCACTCGCCGTCCACCACGTACCCGATGTTGTACCCGCCCGAAGGGTTCACCGAGAGGTCGACGTCGTCCTCACGGTAGACGTGGTCGTGGTTCCCCGGCGTCGTGTCATGGTATCCAGTACCCTCGCCGCCCGTGTCGTAGTCCTCCGCCTCGAGCGTCCCCGGCACCGGCCGGCCCTGGAGGGTCGTCGTGGGAACCGGGCTCGGCGTCGTCACGACGGTCGTCGGGACGGTGGTCGTCGGCTTGACGGTCGTCGGCACCGTGGTCGGCGCGGTCGTTGGAGCGGTCGTCGGGACGGTGGTTTGGGCGTTGGTCACGCTGAGCGGCGTGAAGACCACGCGGTCCAGGTTCTGGCCATCGCCGACGAACCGGAGCGTCAGGACCCGGTTCCCGGACGAGAGGGGCAGGTCGACGGTCGCCGTCGTCCAGGAGGAGTATCCCCCGGTGTTCGGAATCGGCACATTCGCGGCGACGTGGCCGTCCACCACGACCTCGATCGCGTGACTGGCCGTGCCCCAGGCACTGGCCCGGAACGCGGCACGGTACTGCCCGGTCGTGGCGACCGGGACCGTGTAGCGGAGCCACTCGCCGCTCCGGACATAGCAGATCGAGTACCCGCCCCCGGAGACGGGCTCGATGTCGACGTCGTCCTGGCGGTACGCACCGCCCTGGTTGCCGGAGGTCGAGTCGGAGTACCCGCCCGCGTCGTAGTCCTCCGCCTCGAGCGTCCCGGGGATGGCGTTCTTCGGGGACTGCGTCGCCGTCGTCATCGGGATGGTCGTCGGCAGCGTGGTCGGTGCGACGGTCGTCGCTGTCGGCGGCGC
>JABNAD010000419.1_pt1 | contig 12070 bp, 10 predicted proteins | sample 7240381 | NCBI WGS metagenome assembly JABNAD01 (sample SAMN11332834, study PRJNA596920) | anaerobic digester metagenome | biome: digested sludge; isolation source: digested sewage sludge-derived enrichment culture grown on H2/CO2 | place: Germany: Goettingen | reverse complement strand
AAACTATTGAGAAAGACGGCTTCGTTTTTATCGGTAAACGAGAGATCGCAAACCACCTCCTTCCAGTCGGCCGGGGCAAAGAACCGGTGTTCTTTCTTCCCTTGTTTCATGGAGACAACCATCCCTTCCGGTGAGTGGTACACCCGGTAATCCACGCCGTTCCACTCCATCGTATCGTCCGGCGGAAATTCGGGCAGATGAACCTCCCGGTGGCCTCTTAAACTGAACAAAAAATCATCGCCGGAACTATTTTCCACCCGGAAAGGGGTGTAATTCGGCATAATTCCGGTAGTACGTGCCCTGTCGGGGGTTTCTATGCAGAATAGATGCCCGGCCACACTGTATTTAAGTTTCTCATTCATAACTCAACACAAAGATATATTTTTTTATTTTCTTTCCACTTTTTTTTACCTATCTTTGTCCTCGAAATGTTGGTGTTACGCGTTCCAGATTTGGCTTCGGAACCGTAATGAAAAGGGAATCAGGTGAAAATCCTGAACAGACCCGCTGCTGTAAGCTTCGTTTCACGTGCTGAACAGATCACCTTTTGCCACTAAAACCCGCTCCTGCTTCCCCACAAGGGAGGCACTAGCTTCGGAAAGAAGCTCGAAAACCGGTTTTGGGAAGGCGTTCAGGACACGGAAGTAAGTCAGAAGACCTGCCATCGTTTCGCACCTGTTAATGGCTTTCGGGGGATAGAGCTTGAAAACGACTCGCGAACAGAATCTTTTTTTATTTACGCGCTTCATTTTCAGAATGCTTTACCGGAATTAAAAATTCGGTATAAGATGAATGTTTTAAAAAGAAATGCAGTAATCGTTGCCGCACTTTATGCGGTAACTACTCCGTTGCTGGCACAGACCAGCCTCGACAGCTTGCAGCACCTGCCCGAAGTGGTCGTGACGGAGAGGTATGGCGACCGGGAAATCCGCTCATCGGCTCCGATGCGTATTTTATTGCGAAAATCGATCCGGAACCTCAATGCGTTGCAGCTGTCCGACGTGGTTAAACACTTTCCCGGCGTTACCGTGAAGGACTTCGGGGGTATCGGCGGGCTCAAGGCCGTATCGGTACGCAGCCTCGGTGCCAGCCACACGGCGGTGAACTACAACGGCTTTACCATAAACGACATACAAACGGGACAAATAGATATCGGCCGGTTTGCCCTGGACAACGTCGATATGATCTCCCTGAACTCGGGACAAAGCGATAACATCTTTCAACCGGCCCGGCTGTTCGCGTCAGCCTCGGTACTGAACATCCAGAGCGCCGCACCACAGGTAGGCCCGGGAAAAAAGGTCAACGGGCGGGCTTCGCTCAAAGCCGGATCGTTCGGCATGTTCAACCCGGCAGTCTCCACCAACCTGAAACTTAACGAAAAGCTATCGGCATCGTTGAGCGGCGAATGGCTGTCCGCTAACGGTGAGTACCCGTACATCTTGCATTACGGTGAGGCCGGAAGAGACAGCTCATCGGTAGAGAAACGCGAAAATACCGATGTGAAGAACCTCCGGCTGGAGGGTACCCTGTTCGCCAACTTTTCCGATAAAAGCAGCGGAAACCTGCGCACCTACTACTACCAGTCGGAACGCGGACTGCCCGGAGCCACCATCCTCTACAACACGTCCGGCTTTTCCAAACAACGGCTCCGGGACAACACCTTTTTCACGCAGGCACACTACCTCAACAACCTCTCCGGGCGGTGGGCCTTACAGGCAAATGCCAAGTATAACCACGGCTATGTGTATTACCTCGATCCGGAATTTTTAAATGCGGAAGGGAAACTGGAAAACAGGTACCGGCAAAACGAATTTTACGGATCGGTTTCTGCCCTGTTCAGGGCGTTGGAGAACCTCTCGTTCTCGGCATCAACGGATGTCGTGATGAACAACATGTCGGCCAATCTACCGGATTTTGCCTACCCCACCCGCTACACCTCACTCTCGAGCCTTGCCGCGAAGTACGTCTCCGACCGGCTCCTGGCCACGGCCAGCCTGCTTTACACACAGACATCGGAGCACGTACGGTCGGGTACGGCTGCAGACAACCGGCACAGGCTTTCCCCATACTCCAGCCTAACGTTCCAGCCTTTCGAAGCGATCGATTTCCGCCTGAGGGCGTTCTACAAAAATATTTTCCGGCTACCCACCTTCAACGACCTGTATTATTCGCGCGTGGGGAAACGGGACCTGAAACCCGAAGATACGCATCAGTTCAACATAGGGTTCACTTATTCCACGTCCGCGGGCGAACGGCTTCCGCTGCTGACAATGACCACAGATGCCTATTTCAACAAGATCAACAACAAGATTGTCGCCTACCCCAACCGGAACATCTTCGAGTGGAGCATGATGAACTTTGGCTCGGTGGAGATTTGCGGCGTGGACATTGCGCTGGAAAGTGCTTTTGTGCTTTCCTCCAAGGTAAAGCTGCTTGCCGGAAGTTCGTTCACCTTTCAGGATTCCCGAAACAAGTCCAACTCCGGCAGCCCAGCCTATAACCATCAATTGCCCTATACGCCCCGCTTCTCGGGTTCGGGCCGGGCTGTTGTGGAAACGCCCTGGCTAAACGCGGCTTACACGTTGCTGTGGTCGGGAACACGGTACACCTCGGCACAGAACATGCCGGAGAACAGGCTGAGCGGGTATGCCGATCACGGCATTTCGCTGTCGAAGAGTGTTGAGATAAAACACAACAGGATCGGCCTGTCGGTCGAGGCCCTCAACCTGGGAAACAAGAACTACGAGATCGTCCGCAACTTCCCGATGCCGGGACGGTCATTCAGGGGAACCATTTCCATAAACTTTTAAATATTTAAATAAATGAAGAAGTATTTTGTATTTATTCTGCTGCTCACAACTGCGTTTTTTACGGCCTGCACGCCCGAGACCGTTATCGATGAAACTGAACTTCCGGCAAAGGAAGCCAAGCGTATTCTGATCCTTTCCGAAGGGTTTTACGGAGACAACAGCGCGTCGCTTGCGCATTACGACTTTGATAAACAGGTATTGACCAAGGATTATTTCACGTCTGTCAACCAAAGGGGTTTGGGCGACACAGCCAACGACGCCATCCGGTACGGAGCCAAAATCTACGTTGTGGTCAACTCGTCCAGCACCGTTGAGGTGATTGCCGCTAACACGGGGAAATCACTGAAACAGATCCCGATGAAAACCGCTACTAACCAGGCAAAGCAACCCCGGTATGCCGCGGCTTACGGAGGAAAAGTGTACGTCACTTCACACGATGACACCGTCACCCGCATCGACACCACAACGCTGAGCATAGACGGTTCGGTGCAGGTGGGAGCAGATCCCGAAGGCATCTGTATCGCCAACAGCAACATTTACGTGGCAAACTCGGGAGGGATGAATTTCCCCAACTACGACAAAACCGTTAGCGTAATCGACCTGAAGAGCTTTACGGAAACGAAAAAGATTGAGGTCGGTTTAAATCCCAAAAGGGTCTATGCCGATAAGGAAGGCGACGTTTATGTGTACTCGGTAGGCAACTATACAACGGTGCCGGCAACGTTTCAAAAGATCACCCCAAAAGGCGAGGTAGCCGCTTTTGATGAAGTGAAGAACATAATGGATTTCACCCTGTCCGGCGACAAGGCATTTATCTATTACAAGGATTACGCCACCTCTGAAACCGTGGTTTCTGTTTTTGACTGCCTGAACGACAAGCTACTCACCGGCAAGCTCATTGCCGACAAATCGATAGCTATTCCCTACTCCATTACCGTAGACCCCTTTAACGGCGATATTTACCTGACCGACGCCGTTGAATACGTGAAGATATTGGGAAATGTCTACTGCTACGACAAAACAGGAAAGCGTAAGTTCACGCTCGAGAACCCGGGTTACCTGCCTAACAGGGTGCTGTTTCTGAACTAACGGTTACCGGCTCCGGACGTTTGTGTCATAATCCACAGCGTCCCGGCTGCCGTTACCGGAAAACGAATTTTTCCTCCGCAGCAGGAAGAATTCCCGGTTGTCTTTTTCGCTGCGCATGATCTCAAATAGTTCGAAACCGTTGCGGCTCATCAGGTTAAGCACAGCAAGCATTCCGTTGAACGACATCGGACGTCGGCGTTCATCAGTTATCTGCGGCGTTCTGCCGCCCTGCCCATAGTCTACCCGCACCGTGATCTTCGATGTCAGGATCGGGCCCGAATCCGACCAGATCATGACGTAGTCCGCGTCAATATCGCTTATGGCTACTTCATTCACGTACTGTGCTTCGACAAACGATACGCTGCCGATAAGAAAAAGTGTCAGTAGAAAAAGTTTTGATTTCATGTCCGTAATAATTAAAATGATCAGGGCCGGGAATCAATGGATTAAGCCGGCCGTTCCAGGAACAAAAGTAAACAAAAAAACAATACGTTAAACCGGAACTGCTTTGAGGGGATCCCGCATTTTTTATCCTAAAAGTTAACATTCTTTTAAAAAAAAAATTATCTTTGCAATATCGTTGTGCTATTTCCGGAAAATCAACATGCGTAGTCACAAAACATCCATTCTGATTATCAATACCGAGGGAAAAAGAAACAAAACCCTTCTTGTTCCAACCAGGATACTTCTGCACTGGAAAAAATACGCAGCCGTAGCGGTGCTTGTGGTGCTTTGCCTCATTGCCGCCCTGGGGGTGACGGTGTTTCACAAAACAAGCAAAATCTACCAACATGAGATCGCCAAGGCAGACAAGATCAAGAGCCTCGTTGACGTCCCCAAAGCGCAACAGACCTTCCAGTCGATCGATGAAAGTATTTTCCGTATAAACGAACTGCTGAAATCGAGGGGGCTGGTCCAGATGGAGGTTGAGAACCTGGGCGGCCCGGAAAACGTAGAAGTGGTAAAAATAAACGAGCTGGCGGACTTTTACAGGGAGCAGCTCGATAACCTGGAGAAGACACTGAAGAATGTTCCCATCGGGAACCCCACCCCATCCGACAAGATCATTTCATCCTACGGTTACAGGAGGAACCCGTTCACCGGCCGCGGTGCAGAGTATCATTCCGGGATCGACATCAAGGGCGAAAGGGGTACTCCGGTTAAAACAACGGCAAACGGCAAGGTAGAAGTTGCGGGATGGTACGGAGGATACGGAAAATGCGTGATTGTAAAACACGAAAACAAGCTGAAAACGCTGTACGCCCATTTATCGGAGATAACCGTCCGCGAAGGCGATGAGATAGAGAGCGGACAGGTTATCGGCAGACTCGGGAGCACGGGGCGAAGCTCAGGCCCCCACCTGCATTACGAGATCATAAAAGACGACGAGAAAGTGAACCCGGGCGACTACATTAATTTTCACGAATGAATATCCGATGAGAAACAGCAAAAGCAAAAGCAAAAGCGATCATTCCATTGAGTCACAACCGATAGACACGGTGATTGGCACGGATATCCTGTTCAAGGGAGACATACGGGGGGAAAGCATCATCCGCGTCGATGGAACCGTGGAGGGCAACCTCTCCCTGTCGAAAGGCATTGTTGTTGGGGAAAAAGCCAAGGTGACCGGGAACCTGAAAAGCGACCGCATCATCATCTACGGAAGCATTTCCGGCGACATCGAATGCAAAGAGTTGAACATCAAAAGCTCGGGAACCGTGAACGGCAACATCCAGGCAGACAATGTTGAAATAGAAATGGGAGGAAAGTACAACGGAAATCTATCCATGCAACCCTCTCCCCCCCCTTCATCGGCAAAAGACAAAGAAAACCGCTGAATCCAACGGTTAGTCGAGCTTCAGTACCGCTAAAAACGCTTTTTGCGGAACTTCCACGTTACCTACCTGCTTCATGCGCTTCTTCCCTTCCTTTTGTTTTTCGAGCAGCTTGCGCTTACGGGAGATGTCCCCACCGTAGCACTTGGCCGTTACATCTTTCCGGACTGCCTTTACAGTCTCCCGGGCAATAATCTTGGCCCCGATCGCCGCCTGTATGGCGATATCGAACTGCTGTCGGGGGATCAGTTCTTTCAGCTTCTCACACATCCTGCGTCCGAAAGATTGTGCGTTGTCGGCATGGGTGAGTGTGGAAAGTGCATCCACCGGCTCTCCGTTGAGCAGGATATCGAGCTTCACCAGTTTCGAAGGCCGGAAATCGTGGATGTGGTAATCGAACGATGCATACCCTTTGGAGATGCTCTTCAGCTTATCGTAAAAATCGATAACGATCTCTCCCAGCGGCAAGTCGAAAATAATCTCCACCCGGTCTCCGGAAATGTACTCCTGCTTGATGAGGATACCCCGCTTGCCCAGGCACAGGGTCATGATCGGGCCGATGTATGTCGTGCTTGTAATGATGGACGAACGGATATAAGGCTCGTCGATATGGTCGATCAGTGTGGGATCGGGCAATCCGGCGGGGTTGTGCACCTCCTTCATGTTGCCTTTCTTGTCGTACACCTTGTACGAAACGTTGGGAACGGTGGTGATCACGTCCATATCGAACTCGCGCTCCAGCCGCTCCTGAATGATTTCCATGTGCAGCAATCCGAGAAAACCGCAGCGGAAACCGAATCCCAGGGCCACCGACGATTCGGGTTGGAAAGTGAGCGAAGCATCATTCAGCTGCAACTTTTCCAGCGATGCCCGCAAGTTTTCAAACTCCTCGCTTTCGATGGGGTAAACACCGGCAAAAACCATTGGCTTCACCTCTTCGAAGCCGGCGATGGCTTTGTCGCAGGGGTTCTTCACGTGCGTGATGGTGTCCCCCACCTTTACCTCTTTCGACGTTTTAATTCCCGAGATGATATACCCCACGTTGCCGCATTCAACCCGCTGGCGGGGGTCCATGCCAAGGCGAAGGATACCCACCTCGTCGGCATCGTACTCTTTCCCGGTATTTACGAACTTCACCAGGTCACCTTTGGCAATGCTGCCGTTCATGATTTTGAAGTACGCAATGATTCCCCGGAACGGATTAAAAACCGAATCGAAGATCAAAGCCTGTAGCGGAGCATCGGGGTCGCCTGTTGGCGCGGGAACACGTTCGATAACGGCCGCCAGAATCTCTTCAATGCCGACTCCCGTTTTTCCGCTTGCGCGAAGGATATCGGTACGCGGGCAGCCGAGCAACTCCACGATCTGATCTTCCACCTCATCGGGCATTGCACTCTCCAGGTCAATCTTATTGATGATGGGAATAATCTCCAGATCATGCTCAATGGCCATGTAGACGTTGGAGATGGTTTGCGCCTGGATTCCCTGGGCAGCGTCCACAATGAGCAAAGCGCCTTCGCAGGCGGCGATGGATCGGGACACCTCGTACGAAAAGTCCACGTGTCCCGGAGTATCAATCAGGTTCAATGTATATTTTTCACCACCATACTCGTAAATCATCTGAACGGCGGTACTCTTTATCGTGATGCCGCGCTCGCGTTCCAAATCCATGCTGTCGAGCACCTGCGCCTGCAGGTCCTTGCTATCGATGGTTTTGGTAAACTCGAGCAACCGGTCGGCCAGGGTACTTTTCCCGTGATCGATATGAGCGATGATACAAAAATTACGTATATTCTTCATTTAAAAACCTATTCTTAAAAATCTGCGTTATTGGGTGTTCTCGGGAACGGGATCACGTCGCGGATGTTTGTCATGCCGGTAACGAAAAGCATCAGCCTTTCAAAGCCGAGGCCAAAGCCGGCGTGCGGTGCCGTGCCGAATTTACGGATCTCCAGGTACCACCAGATCGGGTCGATGTGCATGTCTATTTCTTTTACACGCTGCATGAGCTTGTCGTAGTTCTCTTCACGTTCAGACCCACCGATGATCTCACCTATTTTCGGGAAAAGGACATCCATGGCCCGGACAGTTTTACCGTCATCGTTCTGTTTCATGTAGAACGATTTTATCTCCTTGGGATAATCGGTAAGGATCACCGGGCACTTGAAATGTTTTTCCACCAGGTAACGTTCGTGCTCCGACTGCAGGTCGGCTCCCCAGTACACGGGAAACTCAAAGGAGTGGCCCGATTCTTCGAGGATCTTCACACCCTCGGTGTAGGTAAGGCGTACAAAATCGTTGTTCACCACAAAGTTCAGGCGTTCTATCAATTCGTTGTCATACATCTTTGCCAGAAACTCGATATCTTCCATGCAGTTATCCAGCGCGTACCGGATAAGGTATTTCAGGAAATCCTCCGCCAGGTTCATGTTATCGGTATTGTCGTTGAACGCCACTTCGGGTTCAATCATCCAGAACTCGGCCAGGTGGCGCGGCGTATTGGAGTTTTCGGCACGGAAAGTGGGCCCAAACGTATAAATGGCACCGAGCGCCATCGCACCGAGCTCGCCTTCGAGCTGTCCGGAGACCGTCAGGTTCGTTTGCCTGCCGAAGAAATCCTGTGAATAATCAATTTTTCCTTCCTCCGTCCTGGGCACATTGTTCATATCCAGTGTGGTCACCTCGAACATGGAGCCGGCACCCTCGGCATCGGAAGCCGTGATGACGGGCGTGTGGAAATAGTAGAATCCCCGGTCGTTGAAGAACTTGTGAATGGCATACGACATGTGGTGACGCATACGGAAAATAGCTCCAAACGTGTTTGTCCTCGGGCGCAGGTAAGCGATCTCCCGCAGGAACTCCAGCGAGTGACCCTTCTTCTGCAGCGGATACGTTGCCGGATCTGCCGTTCCGTAGATTTCAATCCCGGTTGCCTGGATCTCCACAGACTGTCCCTGTCCCTGCGATTCCACCAGCTTGCCGTTCACATTCAGGCAGGCCCCGGTGGTGATGGGTTTAAGATACTCTTCACCAAACTGGGCTATATCTATGACTAGCTGTATATTATTTATGGTCGTCCCATCATTTAACGCTACAAAGCTCACATTTTTATTTCCGCGGCGGGTACGCACCCATCCCTTTACATTTACTTCTGTTCCGGTTTGCGCCGATTTTAACGCATCGGCAATCGTTGTTCTTTTCAGTTGTTTCATATTACTCCTAATCCCTTGTATCCTCGTCAGATTCAAGGGAATATAATTTAAATATTCGTTTTACAGATATCTCCCCGCCATCCGGCGGACCGGCCTGCAGGAGGCCGGGAGCTAATCAAATGCACCCATCCTCAGCATGTTCACCTCTTTTTCCGACAAGTAACGCCATTTTCCGCGCGACAGGTTTTTCTTTGTCAGTCCGGCAAAGTACACCCGGTCGAGCTTCAGCACCCGGTAACCCAGCTTTTCAAAAATACGGCGTACAACGCGGTTTTTTCCCGAGTGGATCTCAATGCCTATCTGGCTCAGGTCCTCTTCGGTAACGTAGCTGATGGCGTCAGCATGGATTTCACCGTCCTCCAGTTCAATACCGTCGGCGATAGCTTGCATATGCTCCATAGCCACGGGTTTATCCAACCATACCTGGTAGATTTTCCGTTTCTCGTACTTGGGGTGGGTCAGCTTTGATGCCAGGTCGCCGTCGTTTGTCAGCAGCAGTACTCCGGTAGTAGCCCTATCGAGGCGGCCAACAGGATAAATCCGCTCTTTGCAGGCAGCTTTCACCAGGTCCATGACCGTTTTCCGGTTCTCGGGATCATCGGTAGTGGTGACAAAACCCTTGGGTTTGTTCAGCAGCACGTAAACCTTGCTTTCCAGCGATACTACCTGGTCGTTGAACATCACCTCGTCGGCACGGGTGATCTTTGTGCCCAGCTCGGTAACCACCTCGCCGTTCACCTTCACAACTCCGGCCTGGATAAACTCATCGGCCTCACGGCGCGAGCAAACTCCGGCATTGGCCAGGTATTTGTTGAGACGGATCGGTGCCGTTGGATCGGCATTTTCCTTGTATTTGATCTGCTTGAAGATTTTTTTCTTCTTCACCAGCTTTTTCGGTCCCTGGTTCACAGGTTGTGCGTTACGGGGCCTTCCCGGCGCGTTGCCGTAAGCGTTATAATTTCTTTCACCTCCTCCGCCATGGGCACCCGAAGAGACTCTCTCCCCCACTCTCGGACGGCGTTTTTTGCTACCTTCAGGGCTATTGGGGTTGCTTTCATAGTTTCTGTTGTAATTTTCTTCATACGATGGGCGATAGTTGCCATCTTCCCGCTGTGGTCTTCTTTCTACGTTGTAATTTCTGTTTGAAGAAGAGTGTCTCTCATTGTTCACGTTGCCATAACTCCGGCTGGGTCGCGAATCGTTGTTGTTCGTTGCCATTTTTCTTTTTTAAATTTTAATTTTCAATAACCTCACGGTTTCCTTTTAAACAATACCTAAAACTTTTTCGTTTCCATGTTCCTTGCAGAAAAAAGTCTTTCTGTCAATCAAATCCCTGTATAGTTTTTTGGCGAAATCGCCTTGAGTTCTTTTTTTATTTCTTCGTTTACCTCCAACGTATCGATGAAGTCCGAAATGCTTTCTTTCGTTATGTGCCGGTTTGTGCGCGTCAACGCTTTCAGTGCCTCATAAGGTTTTGGATAGCCTTCCCGGCGCAGGATGGTTTGAATCCCTTCTGCCACCACTGCCCAATTGTTTTCCAGATCCCGCTCTATCGCCTCCTCATTTAACAACAATTTATGCAGCCCTTTTGTTGTGCTTTTTATCGCAATTAATCCGTGCGCCAGTGGCATTCCGATGTTGCGGATCACCGTTGAGTCGGTCAGGTCCCGCTGCAGCCTCGAGATCGGGAGTTTAGCCGCCAGGTGTTCCAGCCATGCATTGGCAATCCCCAGGTTCCCTTCGGCATTTTCAAAATCGATGGGATTTACCTTATGCGGCATGGCCGATGAGCCCACTTCCCCTTCCCGGATACGTTGTTTAAAATATTCCATCGATATATACTGCCACACATCACGTGTGAAATCGATAAGGATGGTGTTAATCCGCTTCAGGGCGTCGCAGGAGGCCGCCAGCGCATCGTAATTGGATATCTGTGTGGTATACTCCTCGCGTACCAGTCCCAGCTTGTTCGACAGGAAACTGTTTGCAAACTCTTTCCAGTCGATGTGCGAATAAGCCACCCGATGAGCGTTGAAGTTCCCTGTCGCGCCGCCGAACTTCGCTTTCGCCGGGATTCGTTTCAGCACTTCGGTCTGGTTCCTCAGCCGATATTCAAAAACTTGTATTTCCTTTCCCAGCCGTGTAGGCGATGCCGGTTGCCCGTGTGTGCGTGCCAGCATGGGCACCTCTTTCCACTCTTCGGCAAACTTGCCGATCAGTGCGGTCAGCTCCTCCAGTTGCGGGATGTACGTGTTCTGTAGCGCCTCTTTCCACATCATCGGCGTAGCCGTATTGTTGATGTCCTGCGAGGTGAGCCCGAAATGGATGAACTCCTTGAATGCATCAAGGTGCAGCTCGTCGAATTTCTCTTTCAAGAAATATTCCACTGCCTTAACGTCGTGGTTGGTAACCTTCTCTATCTCCTTGATCCGTTGCGCGTCCTGTTCCGAAAAGTCTTCCGCCATTTTCCTCAGCACACCGAAAACGGGTTTTTCCACTTTATCGAGCGGGGAGATGCCCAGTTCACAAAGTGCAATAAAATATTCCACCTCCACTTGCGTGCGGTATTTTATCAGTGCATATTCCGAGAAATAAAGAGCCAATTCGCGGGTTTTATCCCTGTATCGTCCGTCAATAGGAGATATGGCGGAAAGTTCGTCGAGTTTCATTGTTAACGCATTGGTTTTATAGATTTCGAAACAGGCGAAAAATCACTTCCTACCCTGCTTCACTCATCATAATTTTGATTTTCAGTACGTGCCGAATCAGTAAATTTTTATCTTTCTTTTTATTGAGAGTACAAAAGTAGTGATAAATACAGTGCCGTAAAAATTTTTGTAAAAATATTTACGAATTATTTTGCAGCAAACGAAAAACGACTTATCTTTGCATCACTTTTTCAGAAAGCAACCTCCGGGAGCGGACAAAAAGCAGAAGAAGTAACCGGGCGTTTAGCTCAGCTGGTTCAGAGCATCTGCCTTACAAGCAGAGGGTCGGCGGTTCGAATCCGTCAACGCCCACACCTAATGATCAAGCACTTATCGATAATTTTCGGTGAGTGCTTTTTTCTTTGCCCACAATTTGCCACAGAAGAATTAAATTGGATTTGATTTATAAATTACCT
>JABNAD010001003.1_pt1 | contig 12085 bp, 13 predicted proteins | sample 7240381 | NCBI WGS metagenome assembly JABNAD01 (sample SAMN11332834, study PRJNA596920) | anaerobic digester metagenome | biome: digested sludge; isolation source: digested sewage sludge-derived enrichment culture grown on H2/CO2 | place: Germany: Goettingen | reverse complement strand
GTCGAGAACGGTGATGGGGATCCCCGCTCGTTCGGCCCGGCCAATCGCCGGTGCTGACGGGTTGTCGGTGATCAGGCGGACGAGCTCGACCGGACAGGTGCCTGCCGCCACCGCGTCGATCACGGCCTGAAAGTCTGAGCCCCTCCCTGAGGCGAGCACCGCGCACCGCATCATGCCCATGTACTTGAACCTGAGGGGCTTAACGGTTCTCGTCCCCGCCGCCAGGGGACGGAAGCAGCATCTTGATCCGGATGATCCTTTTTCCCCGCATCTGCATCACGACGAGGGTGATCCCGCCCTCGGGCAGGACCACGGTCTCGCCGGGGTGGGGGATGTGGCCGACCTGTTCAATCAGCAGGCCCCCTATGGTCTCGTACCCGTCACCCGAAGGGAGAGTAACACCCAGGCGCTCGTTGAGGTCCTCGATCCACGCGGCGGCGTCCACCAGGTAGACGCCCTCACCGGCGGGCTCGATCTGCACCTCCTCATCGTCGAACTCGTCCAGGATGTCTCCGACGAGCTCCTCGAGGATGTCCTCGATCGTGACGACACCGACGAATCCACCGTACTCGTCCATTACCATCGCCATTGGGACTTTCCGGACCTGGAGCTCCCGCAACAGGTCGTCGATCTTCTTTGTCTCAGGCACGAAGTACGGGTCGTAGCTGAGATCGGTGATCCTCACACCGGGCGTTCGGGTGACAACGGCAGAGTAGACATCCTTGATGTTCAGAACACCGACGATGTTGTCCACGCGCTCATGATAGACCGGCAGTCGGGAGAAACCAGTCTCGTGGAAGATCGTGAGGGTGGAGTCGAGCGAAGCGGTGTCCTCGACCATCGTGACGTCCATGCGGGGCGTCATCACCTCGCGTGCCGTCGTCTCGTCAAAGGCGAGCACGTTCAAGAGCATGCGCTGTTCTCCCTGTTCGATCGTCCCCTCCTCCTTGCCAACGTCGATCCACTCGCGGATCTCGTCCTCGGTCACGGATGGTTCACCGTTCGTCTCCGCACCCAGGGTCCGTGAGAGCCGGTTGAGGACGAAGACGACAGGCGAGACAAGGCGAGAGAGGAACAGGATCGGACCGGCGGAACGGAGGGCGACCTGGTCCAGGTACCGGGCCGCGATCAGCATCGGCCCGATCTGGCCGACCACGAGGAGGACCAGGACGGTCCCGAGAATCGCGAGAGGTACTCCCAGCGGGCCGAACTCGACGAGCGAGAGCTCGGTGGCGAGCGCGGCGGCCGCGACGCAGGCAAGGGTATTGCCGAGCAGGGTCGTGATCAGGATCCGGTCAGGGTCGGCCCGGAGCTCGGCAAGGGCTGGGGAACCGGGGCGCGCATCATTGACGAGCGTCCGGACACGTGCCCTTGAGACGGAGATGAGTGCGACCTCGGCGCTTGAGAAGAACGCCGAGAGAAGGATGCAGACAGAGAAGAATGCGGCTGAGAACGGATCGTATTGAAGCATCGATTTCACGCCGGAGAGGCCGGCCCCGGAACGCCCAGATCTGGATGGGCGATGCATTACCTAATCGGGGCGGGCCTGTATAAATATAGCGGAATCGTCCGTTAACCCAGGACCGAACGGACGAACGCCGTCTCGGAGGCGATCAGCGCCACTTTCTCCTCGACCGTGTAGGCATGGTCGAGCCGGAGGTCCTCGATTTCGAACGTGACCGGACCCCGGTACTGGTGGTCACGGAGGAGCTCGAGGACAAACCGGCCATCGGGATGACCCGAGAGGGAGAGGTGCATCATCCCGTCTGACGCCCGCGAGAGGTGAACGTTCGCGATTCGATCACCGCAGAGTTCGACGAAGTCCTGTACCTCCTCGAGAGAGCGGCCCATCGCATGCGATACGTCGAGCGTGAACCAGAGCCACTCCTCCTCGTCGAGAACCCGTCGCACGGATGCGGGCGAGGTGAGCAGGTGGTTGACGGTGCGTTCCATGTTCTCGACCGCGATCCGGACACATGCGTCCCGGGCTGCCTCTCGCAGGGCTCCGATCAGGTGTGCGAACCGGCGACGGTCGTCTGGACTCGGCGGTCGCCGGGCGGTCCGGCGCCCCGGGTGGAACGTGACCACCTCGGCCCCGCAGCGCTCGGCGAGCGCCACCGCCTCGAGCGTGTACTCGACCGAGATCGCGGCCACGCGCGGGTTGATCGAACAGGGGTTCAGGTCCAGAACCGGGGCGTGGACCGAGATCGGCTCAAGATGGGGATGAGCGCGAAGGGCTGCGAGGAGTTCGTCCTCGGGCATGCCCCGTAGCCAGAAATGGGGTGTCTCGAGCCAGAGCTCCACGGCGTCGAGGGAGGCTCTCTCGGCGGACGCGAAGATGGTCTCGAGCGGGTACTCGTGAAAGAACATCGACGAGACCGAGCAGCGAACCATACCTATAGGTGACCGGCCACCTAAAGAAGATCCATGGTCCAGGGCCAGCAGGACCTCTTCTCGTTCGACCAGGAGGTGACCTTCGAGGTAGACGATCCGGCCGGTTCGGGGCGGCGGGTGCTCCACGTCGGCGAGGTGACCGCGATCATCGACGAGCTCCTGCTCGACGAGCGGTTGATCGAGTGCTTCGTGCGGGGCGAGATCACGAACTGCCGCCATCATGCCTCGGGACACTGCTACTTTTCGCTCTCCGGGGAATGGGGCGGGGAGACCGCGCAGGTTCCCTGTGTCTGCTGGCGGCGAGACGCGGTGCGCCTCAGGGACGAACTCCAGGACGGCCAGACCGTGATCGCATTCGGCTCGATCTCCCACTACGCCGCCGGCGGGAGGTACCAGTTTTATGTCCGGGATGCCGAACGGGCCGGCGTCGGCGAGAAGTTCCTCCAGGTGGAGCGCTGGCGCCGGGAGCTCGCGGCGGAGGGCTGTTTTTCCGAAGCGACGAAGCGACCCCTCCCCCCATACCCCATTCGCGTGGGGGTGGTCACCTCGCCGACGGGAGCCGTGCTGCACGACATCCTGAACGTCCTCGGGCGCCGTTTCCCGGTCGAGATCATCCTCTCGCCGACATCGGTCCAGGGGGATGGGGCCGAACACGAGATCGCAGCAGCGATCGGCCGGGTCGACGGGCGGGCGGACGTGGTCATCGTGGCCCGGGGCGGGGGGTCCTTCGAGGACCTCTACTGCTTCAATCACCCGGTCGTGGTCCGCGCGGTCCACGCCTGCGGCATTCCCGTTGTCTCGGCCGTCGGCCATGAGGTCGACGTCACCCTCTGTGACCTCGCTGCTGATCTCAGGGCCCCGACCCCGTCCGCCGCGGCTGAACTGGTCGTGCCGGACCGGGGCGTCCTCAACGAGGAGCTCCGGCAGGCCCGGCGCCGTCTGACCGACCTGCTCTTCGCCCGATGGGAGCGGGCTGACGATGAACTGCAGGCCCTCCGCGATCGGCTCAGACCGGCCCGGCTTGGGTTCAGGATCGACCGCCGGCGCGAGGAACTGTCGGAACTATCGGACCGGCTGGCGAGGTCAAGCGGGCGAGCCCTCGAACGGCGGCAGGCCGACCTGGCGGGACTCGCCGCCGTCCTGCGGGCCAGGTCACCATTCGAGCCACTCGCCCGCGGATATGCACTCGTTGAGTTCCAGGAACGGCCGGTCAGGGCCGCCGACGAACTTGCACCGGGCGACCGCGTACTGGCTCGCTTCGGGAAAGGAAGGGCGTCTCTCAGGGTAGAGGAGGTACGTGATGACGAAGAAGACCTATGAAGAGCTGATCGCCGAACTCAGGGACGTGGTCCGTAAGCTCGAAGACGACGGGACAGGCCTCGACGACTGCATTCGTCTCTACGAGCAGGGAGCCGTGCTCGTGAAGCAGTGCGAGGAGCTGCTCGCGACCGCAGAGATCCGGATCACCGAGCTCGGCCGGGACTAGACGATAACCAGCTCCGCCTCGAGCGGCTCTCCGGCCCGAAGCCGATCGATGAGAACCCGGGGCAGGGTTCGTGCAACGAAGTCCGAGCGGATCCCGATCGTTCGACCGCAGACATAGTCGGAGCGGCGCCAGACGAGGTCCGTCGGGTGATCGAGGAGGAGCCCGGGGGCGCCCTCTGAACGAACTGCCACCTCGACCGGCCCGCAGCTTAGCGTGGTCACCAGGACGGCCCCGTCTCGCGCGAGGGCGTCCCTGAACGCGCAGGAGAGGTCGGCAGCGCCCTTGTCGGCCCCCACGGCGATGATGCAGTCGCCTGCCTCGGTGAGGTGCTCTTCTTTTGTGATCTCGAAGGTCGTCGGGTGACGGGACAGGACGAGGGGGTGGCCCTGGCACCGGATCAGTTCGCGAACGGTCATTCCCAGGTACTAGGGATCGGCGGGCGTATTAACGCCCTGTCCGGAACCGTGATGTCCATGACCCGGGATACCGAACGGGAGATGGGGAGCGCATGTCGTCGGTGCCGGCAGCACCCTCGGGGTGAGAGAACCAGGAGAGGGTGCCGGCTGCAGGACGGTACAGGGGGGGAGGGAGAAAAAAAAAGGTGAATCCTCAGCGCCCCTGGTTCACGACGAGGCGCCAGTCGGTCCCATGGAGGCCCACCGTCTGCCAGGCGATGGTCCGGGTGGTGGTTTCGTTGACCCGGTACTGCCTGATGCCGGACGGCGTCGAGACGATGTTCCGGGCGAGCTCGGCGAGGTCGGTCGCCGTCCCGTACTGGGTCGCGTTCAGCATCGACTGGCCGATGAGGCGCAGATCCGTATCGAAGATGATCGTGCCATCGGTCTGGACGGCCGAAAGCGTGTGCGAACCATTCCCGAGGGCCTTCAGCGCCGACGAGGCGAGCATCCGCTCGGGCCGGAAGATGACGGAGACACCGCCCGCGGCACTCGTCGCGTTCATTACGGGGTGCGCGAGTGCAATCCCGCGGAATCCCTCGACCAGGTTGATCCGGGTGCTCATTCCCGGGGACCCATTCAGGGCTGCCTGGATATTTGAGGATCCGTGGATGTTCGCACCGACGGCGAACTGGTAGTCTTCAGGCATCACGGCGACGATCTCGCCGCTGGTATCGAACGTCACCGCGTCGTTGGTGTAGTTACCCGAGCGCGAGAGATCGAGGAGTATATCCTCGGCCCCGGGCCCCGAAAGGCCTGTCCGTGCGAGCGCGGTGGCCGCGGACGAGGTGTTCGCGTCGAGCGCATCGAGTGAGCGCTGCGCCTCGGTTACGTAGACCCGGAGAGTCTCGTTGACCGACTCGTCGGTGATCGAGGGCATGTCACCGGCAGGACCGGAGGCACCTGGCCCGGAGCCCGTGCAGCCGGCGGCCACGAGCGCGAGCACGAGTGCACCGGTAAGGATGAGCATCCGCTTCATGTACTCAGGAGTACGAGGCAGAGGTATAAACAGGCGCCGATCGGCAGAAAAGAGAAGGGGGGGTTACTCGTAGAGGACCGGCCCGTCGATACGGTCGTACTCGACGACACCGTCGGGGAAGTGAATCCCGATCTCACGTGTCGCCGATTCGGGCGAGTCTGCCGCGTGGATGACATTCCGACCGATGTCGAGACCGAAATCCCCGCGGATCGTACCGGGCGCCGCATCGATCGGGTTCGTCGCACCCGTCAGCGCACGCACGACCCGTGCCGCGTCTCTCCCCTCGACCACCATGAGAAGGCAGGGCCCCGACATGATGTACTGCTTGAGTCCAGGGAAGAAGGGACGCTCCAGGTGCTCGGCATAATGCCGGTTCACCCGCTCCTCGGGGAGGCGCTCGAAGCGTGCTGCCACGAGCTTGAGGCCCTTTCTCTCGAGCCGTGAGATGATCTCACCGACGAGGCCCCGCTGGACCCCGTCGGGCTTGATCATCACGAAGGTCCGGTCCATGCTCACTCCTTACCGAGCGCGCGCCTGCCGGCCTTGGTCCAGGCGACCCGCCGCGGGACCCGCCCGAGCCGCTGGTTGTTCTGACACTTCGTCGAGCAGAAGTAGAAGATCGTCCCGTCCCGCTTCACGAACATCTTGCCCGTGCCGGGCTCGATCCCGCTTCCACAGAACGAACAGGTGTATGCGTTGACCATGTCCTTATCTCCGCGACAGCTTCTTCGCTTCGCGCTCGGTCTCGAGGAGCATCAGGATATCGCCCTCGCGGATCGGTCCGACCGTGTTCCGCGTGATGATGCGACCCTTATTGTTGCCCTCGAGGATCCGGCACTTGACCTGCATCGCCTCGCCGTGCATACCGGTGCTGCCGATCACCTCGACGACCTCAGCCGGCGTACCATCGTCAGCCATTCACGTCACCCGCGGAGGGCCGCGATCTGACCGCCGAGCTCATCGATGATCTCTTTCGCCTTGCCAGGCTTGACGATGGCGGCGGCAGTCGAACCGACTTCGAGGCCGGATGCGGCGCCGATGTCGTTCTGCCGGTTCACGTAGATGTACGGGATCTGCTTCTCGTCGCAGAGCGGCCCCAGGTGCATCACGATCTCTTCGGGCTCGACGTCGGCACCGATCAGCACGAGCTGGGCGGTGGACCGTTCGACGGCTTTCGTCGCCTCGTTCGCACCCTTCTTGATCTTGCCGGTGTCCCTGGACAGTTCTAGCGCTTCGAGGGCCTTGTTCTGGAGCTCCTCGGGCGCCTCATAACGGACGTATCCTTTTGCCATGACTTACCTCATTCAGGATTGCGTAGTTCCTTCATCACTCATCAGCAAGTGAGGATGGGTCCATATATTTTTCCGCCGAGTATTCATAAAGGTTTGTGAAAAGAGGAGGGATTCACCGGATCAGGAAGATTTTCGGCCAGATCTTGCGCATCAGCCCGTCCCCGGGATCCGGTAGATCTGGACGCCGTCTTCGAGGTAGATCGACTCGAGACCCGCCCCGTCCAGGTTGACCGCGTACTTCCTCTGTTCGATCTCCCCGACGTAGATGAGGGTGCAGTTATACCGCTCCATCAGTTCGATGGTCCGGGCAGGTTCTTCGTACATGGCCTCGACGTCTGCGGGGCGAATCCACCACCACTCGTCCTCGTTCGTCCGCCACTGGAGCTCGTGCGAGCGTTTTCCGACGACCGTCGGCATGCCGGTAAACGACGAGATCGGTGAGCCGTAGCTGTAATCGTCACCGACCGCTTCGATGATACAGCCCCCGCCCCGGTATGTCTCGAGGAACCTGACGGCGGCGGCATCGCCAGGGTGATCGAAGTCGAGGTATGCGAGCCCGTCCAGGGTATGCGAACCACCCTTGAACTGGATCCCGAGGAGGTCCCTGCCGACGTCCGGCTGGAATACAATCGGGAACGCGAGCAGGAGGGCGACGCAGAGCACCACCATCGACACCTGGGCCGCCCGCGGCACCTCCTGGAGCCGGCGCCTCCCCTGGAGCCATCTACCGGCAAGGCCGGCACACCCCACGCCGAGGAGGATCCAGGCGATGTAGTAGAACTTGTGCATCGTGTTGGTCCGGAAGTACTCGTTGTCGAAGGCCTCACGGAAGTAGACCAGGTCGACCGCGAGGATGATCATGAGCCCGGCAGCGACGAGGAGGTCCTCGATCCGGCCCGTCTGCCGGGCGCGCACGAGTGTGAGGGCAACGAGGACGACGGTGATCGCCGCCGAGTAGTAGCCGAGGTAGGCGAAGGGCACGGCGAGCAGGAAGAGGTAGAGGTGGCGCGGTACGAAGCGCGCGATGGCGCAGACAACGACCGCGAAGAAGAACCCATGGGTGAGCAGGAAGGTGACCGGCTCGGACGGAGAGAGGACCGGGAGAACCCCGTGGACCGAGCCGGGCTTGAGGGCCAGGAGATAGGGGAGGTAGAGACCGAGACCGAGACCGGGGACGAGGACCGTGTAGAGCAGTGCCTGGCGTGACGTCCATCCCCCCTCCTGCCGCTCGCGCCACCAGATGAGGATCCCGACGACCACGACGAGCGGGCCGTAGACGACGACGTCCCAGGAGTTGATCCCCGGCATCGCCCCCAGCGAGAGGGCGGACAGGCCGATCACCACCCAGCGCTGGTGCATCGAAAGGTCCCGCCAGCGAGTCCAGGCGACGACAAGGAGGGCGACCAGGAAGAGCTGGTTGAACATGCTCATGACGAGCGCGTGGGGGTCCCCGAGGATCGAGGAGAAGAAGGGGTACTCGGTCAGACCGTGGGCGATCGCGTGGCGGGAGTGGTCGAGGGCCGGTACCAGGGCCTTGCCGGAGGCGAGCTGGACGAGCGCGGTCGGGTTGACGAGCACGAGGAGGCCGAGCGGGAGCCAGCGTTGACGCTCGAGAAGGAGGTGGCCGATCATGAGGCAGTTGACCGCGGAGAGGCCGAAGACCGTCGGCAGTACCAGGTTGAAGACGATGCGGGCCGGCACTCCTGCCAGGAGAGCGAGCTGGGCCATGAGCCAGTGACCGAGGTAGTAGTAGATATTCAGGGTACCGCCGGCGAACCAGGGGTCGAGCGGGGTCACGACCGGGTTCCGCATGATCGAAGCGACCCAGGCCAGGTCCATGAACTGCTCGGAGTAGTGCGAGACGTACGGGTTGAAGAACCGGAGTTCGAGCACGAACAGGAAGAAGACGAAGAAGGCCAGTTCCCACCGCCACGCGCCCACCCACTCGGCGCGCCCGTACTTTCGTCGTGCGATCCCGGCGCCGAGCAGGACGAGAAACGGTACGATGACGAGCCACGTCGGGAGGTGCGCGAGCCCGAGGTACCACGAGCCGGCGAGGAGAGCGAGGAGCGACGTCGTGAAGGCGGCAGGGTAGGCGAGCCTGCCGAAGGTTGGCCTGAGAAGGGGCCAGACCGAGAGCTGGAGAAGTTTCAGGACCAGGATCCAGGATAGGACGAAGACCGCCTGGTCACCATAACCGATCACCGCCTACGCCCCCGTGACCCGGTAGATCTGAACTCCACCCCGGTCGTAGACCGGCTCGATCCCGGACAGCGGCAGCGAGACCCGGTATGACTGGCGTTCGAAGTCGCCGACATAGAGATAGTCGACTTCGTATTTCTGCAGGAGTTCTACCGACCGCGACGGGTCCTCGTAGATCGCCTGGAGGTCGGCGATCCGTTCCTGGATGGGGCCGTAGTCGTTGCGCCACATGAACTGGTGGAAGGTCCAGCCGACGACTGCCTGCATGCCGGTGAACGACGAGACGCGTGCAGCGTACGAGTAATCGTCCCCCTTCGCCTCCGCGATGACGTGGGGCCCGGGAACCCCCTGGAGATATCGTATCGCCTCAGAGTCCCCCGGATGCTCGCGGTCGAGGAACGCGAGCCCGTCAAGGGTGTAGGACGGGTGGGAGAAGGACCCTGCCGCCACGAAGGGCGAGGCGAGCAGGATGAGAATGGCCCCAACCACGGCCCCCTGGCGTGCCCGGAGCGGGAGCGACGAGAGCCATGCCGTTATCACCTCCCGGTCGAGCGCACGACCGAGCATCACGAAGGTCCCGGTCCCGGCAAGCAGCCATGCGGCGATGTAGAACTTGAAGACTGTGTTCATCCGGAAGTACTGGTCCCCCATGTTGTCCTTCAGGTAGACCAGTTCGCAGAAGAGGGCGATCGCGAGCCCGAGTGCGACGAGCAGGTCTTCGGGCCGGACCTCCGCACGCCGCTCGATCAACCGGACGGCAAGGGAGGTGAGGGGTATGGCCACGATCGCCGCCGCCACGTAGCCGGCGAGGAGAAACGGAAACGCCGCCGCCACCAGGTACGGCCGTTGCCGCAGGTCGCTGGCGCATGCAGCGTAGGCGATCGCGAGGAAGAGACCGTGGACGAGCAGGAACTGGACCGGGTCGGAGGGGGCGGTAACGAGCCCGATGCCCTTGATCCCCTGCGAGGCAAGGGTGAGGTAATACGGAACGTAGAGCGCGACCGCCAGCGCCGGGCCGACCACCAGGAGGTGGAGCGCGTTCACCCTCCCCTTCGAGGGGTCGCGCCGGTGGACGAGCCAGACGATGAGGGCGACCAGGACCGTGATCGGCCCGTAGAGGAGCACGTCCCAGGAGTTGATCCCGGGCATCGCCCCGAGTGAGAGGGCCACGAGGCCGATCAGGACGACCCGGGCCCGTTCGGAGAGCCGGTCCCAGCAGGTGAGGGCAAAGACCAGGAGTGAGACCAGGAAGGCCTGGTTGAAGATCCCGATCACGTGGGCATGGAGATCCCCCCAGGTGAACGAGAAGAGGGGATACTCGTTGATCGTGTCGGTGATCACCCGCGTGCTGTCCCAGGCGACCTTGGAGAGCGGGTTGCCGAGCAGGAAGAGCTGGATCGAGGCCGGATTCGGCAGGATCAGGGGAACGATCGGGAGCCAGCGGAACCGGTCGAGCAGGAGGTGGCCGACCATGTAGAGGTTGACGCCGGCAAGCGCCAGCACCGTCGGGAGCCCGAGGTTGAAGACCAGGCGAGACGCGACACCCGAGGAGAGACCGAGCACGCCCATGATCCAGGACCCGTAGTAGTAATAGACGTTCAGATTCCCGCCGGCATACCACGGGTCAAGGGGTGGGACCACCGGCTCCCGCATGATCGAGGCGACGAACCCGTGGTCCATGAACTTCTCGGCGAACGAGGCGGAGGGATTGATGTACCGGCACTCGAGGAGGAAGATGAAGAGGACGACAAAGACCGCGTCCCACCGCCAGTGCTCGGCGAGGACCTCCCGGGAGTACATCCGTCGATACGCGTGCCAGGCGAACAGGGCGACGAACGGGAGGAGCGCGAGTGTCACCGGCAGGTGGGCGATACCGAGGTACCAGGCGAGGAGCGCCAGGCCCAGTACCGAGGCGGAGAATGAGACCGGGTAGGCAAACCGCCCGAAGTGCGGCCTGAGCGCAGGCCAGATCGAGAGCTGAGCGATCTTGATGACCGCCAGCCACGTAATGACCGCCAGGGCCTGGGACTCAATCGCCAACGGACTCCCCCTTGATCACCTTCTTGTCGAAGACCCTTTTGATCACGACGAACATCCAGTCACCGAAGAGGTAGACCGAGATCACCCCGCCGACCACCGTGACCAGGTTCTTGATCAGGTGGTCGATAAAGGCGACCAGGGTCGCCGCGACATGAGGCATCCCGCCGCGCTCGAGGATTGTCTGGAGCGTGAACTCGTACGTCCCGAGCCCGCCCGGGGTGATCGGGACCGCCTTGACCAGGTTTCCGATCACGATGGCGAGTACCACGGTCGGGATGTCCAGGGGGGCCTGGAGCATCAGGACGACGAAGATGCAGACCGTGACGTCCACGACCCAGATAAAGAGCGAGACCCCGCCGAGGACAACGAGAGAACGGATCGAGAGGGAGACGGTGCGGATCTCCTCGAGCATCTGCAGGACGAGGGAGATGATCCGGTTCTCAGACCGGACCCGGCCGACCAGCAGCAGCAGCAGGAAGAAGAGAGCACCGCCGATGAGCGGGACCAGGATCATGGTATAGTACTCGGGCGGGAAGTCCAGGAAGAACGGGATAGAGACCAGGCCCAGGAGAGCGACGGTCAGGATGTCGAAGATACGTTCCACCAGGATCGACGAGAGGCCCTGCGAGTAGGTCGTCTCGAACTCGTGCTTGAGGAGGAAGACCCTGACCAGGTCGCCAAGACGGGCCGGGATCACCAGGTTCGCGGTCTGCGAGACGAAGATACAGGCCATCGCGAACCCGAGGGTCGGACGTACTCCCAGCCCGTTCAATATGAGGCGATACCGCCACCCCCGGAGGGCCCATGCCAGGACGCAGACGGCGATCGCTGCGGCCAGATAAACCGGGACGACATGCTGGAGCGCTTCGAGAAGGTCAGCCCAGATCGGGACCAGCATATAGCCGATGATCACGGCGGCGATCACGGTCGGGATGACTATCGCGCTAATCCTTCGCCACATGGAGCTGCCACCAGAGTCGGAAGACGGCGCTTCCCATCTCGATAACGTCCTTCGGTCGGACCGTGGTGCCCGGCCCCTCGGTCCACCTCACCGGTATCTCCTCGACCGGGTACCCGGCGTGCTGCCCCCGGACCAGGACCTCGGTGTCCCAGAACCAGTGGGGGGATCGGACCCGGTCGATGATCGGCAGGAGCCGGGCCCGGTCGAACGCCTTGAACCCGCACTGGTGGTCGTAGAGACGCGAGCCGAGCACGGTCCGGACCAGTAGGTTGTAGC
>JABNAD010001002.1_pt1 | contig 12085 bp, 13 predicted proteins | sample 7240381 | NCBI WGS metagenome assembly JABNAD01 (sample SAMN11332834, study PRJNA596920) | anaerobic digester metagenome | biome: digested sludge; isolation source: digested sewage sludge-derived enrichment culture grown on H2/CO2 | place: Germany: Goettingen | reverse complement strand
TGCCGGCCTGACGCGGTGCAGGCCCTGCACCTCGCGCTGCACGGCGCGGGCGTAGCGCACGGCCGGGTAGCCGAACATGACGGCGTACATGGAGCGGTGATCCGAGGGGATGCCGAGCCTGCGGCCAAGCTCCGGCACCACGCTCTGCAGGGCCCAACGGGCGTACCCGCACCAGACCGTGCCCAGACCCAGACTCGCGGCCATGAGCTCGAAATAGGACAGGGCGATGAAGGGATCGGCCTCGCCCGAGGTGGCCTCCCGGGGCGAGGAGGCGATGAGCATGTGCGGGGCTTCGCGGAAGATGATGTCGCGGCCCTGGTCCCAGGCGGTCAGGAACTTGGCGAAAAACTCCATGCCGTCGGGCAGGCCGTCCTCGTCCACGGCCCGGCGGATGCCCTCCATGGACAGCACGCGGATGCGGGCCATGACCTCCGGGTCGTCCACCAGCGTGAAGCGGACCTTGCGCTCGTTCTTGCCCGTGGGGGCGTAAGCCACGGCGTCCATGAGGCGGTCCAGGACGGCCCGCTCCACGGCCTCGGGCCGGTAGCGCCGCACGGACCTGCGGCTTTTGATCAGGTTCTCCAGTCCGTCCGGCGAGGGCGGCAGGATCTCGGCGCTCTCGTCCGGGTTCACGCCGAGAATGGACAGTGCCGCCGTGGGGCAGACGGCCAGGCAGTGCTGGCATCTGATGCACAGGCCCTGGCGCTGTTCGCTGATGCGCGGCAACCCCTGGCTCATGTCTATGATGCGCACGGGGCAGTCGGCCGCGCACTCGCCGCACTGGATGCAGCGGGACTCGTCTATGGCAAAATCGAGCATGGTACCTCCTGGAATCCGGGCCGCCCTTGGCGCGGCCGACCCCTTTTCCTACGGCCTGAAGAGGCGATGCACAAGGGCCGGCAGCTCTTGACGACATGCAATCCTGTTGCATAAACATGCATTCCAAATCATGGAAAAAATCTTCCGGAACCCCGTCTCGCGCCGGCGGAGCCCTCACCGGGGCCGAACCTGCCCCGGCAAACTTACCGGCCCGCAAGGATAGACATGCATTCACCCGACCACACCTGCTCCACCTGCGCCGGCCACGAACACACGGCCGTGCCCGGGCCGCGCTTCCACCGTCTGCTGGCCGGGGGCCCCGTCATCGAAGTCTCGGGCGTGAGCTTCGCCTACGCGGACCGGGAGGTCCTCACGGACGTGACCTTGAGCGTCGACGCCGGGGATTTCCTGGCCGTCATCGGACCCAACGGCGGCGGCAAGACGACCCTGGTCAAGATCATTCTGGGGCTCCTCCGGCCCGCGCGCGGCACCGTGCGCGTCCTCGGGGCCGACCCGGCCGACGTACGGCCCGCCGTGGGCTACGTGCCGCAGCACGCCCTTGTCCAGCCGAGCTTTCCCGTCACGGTCCGGGACGTTGTCCTGCTGGGACTGCGGCGCGGCAAGGGGTTCTTCTCCACCCGGCGCTGGCCGGGCTACTCGGCACAGGAAAAGCGCAAGGCCCTGGACACCCTGGAGATGGTCGACATGGCCGACCTGGCCGGACGGCGCTTCGACGCCCTGTCCGGAGGCCAGAAGCAGCGCGTGCTCGTGGCCCGGGCCCTGATCTCCGACCCGGCCCTGCTGCTCTTCGACGAGCCCACCTCCAACATCGACCCCCAGGGCAAGGTCTGCCTCTTCGACCTGCTGTCGGCCCTGAGCTCTTCCATCACCATCGTCATGGTCAGCCATGACCTCATCTCGGCCTCCACGCGCATCACCAGCGTGGCCGTGGTCAACAACCGCCTCATCCAGAACCGCGGCCGCGAGCTGACGCCGACCATGCTCCAACTCATCTACGGCACCCACGACGCGACCTGCCCCCTGGACGAGTACATCCGGGGCATGTCCTCGATTTTCACCGCCGGCGGGCGGGGGAGCGCAAAATGATGGACATCCTCGGTATGGAATTCATGCGCAACGCCCTGCTGGCCGGCCTGCTGGCCAGCCTGGCCTGCGGCGTCATCGGCACCCTCGTCGTCGTCAACCGCCAGGTCTTCATGGCCGGGGGCGTGGCCCACACGGCCTACGGCGGGGTGGGCCTGGCCTTTTTCCTGGGCCTGCCCGTGCTGCCCTGCGCCGTGGCCTTCACGGTCCTGGCCGCCCTGGCCATGGCCATGGCCTCCTTCGGCCGCGCCGAGCGCAGCGACTCCGTGGTGGGCATCATGTGGGCGGCGGGCATGGCCATCGGGATCATCCTGATGGACATCACGCCGGGCTACAACGTCGACCTGATGAGCTACCTCTTCGGCAGCATCCTGGCCGTCCCGCGCGGGGACATCGTCTTCATGGCGGTCCTCAACGCCTTCATCCTGGCCGTGGTCTTCTTCTGGTACAAAGACTTCCTGGCCCTGTCCTTCGACATTGAGTTCGCGCGCCCCATGGGCGTGCCCGTTCGCCTGCTCTACGCGCTGATGCAGGTCCTGACTGCCGTGACCGTGCTCATGGTCATCCAGGTGGCCGGCCTCATCCTGGTCATCGCCCTGCTGACCATCCCGCCCATGCTGGCCGAACTCTTCACCAACTCCCTGTGGAAGATGATGGCCCTGGCCACCCTGGCGAGCCTCGTCTTCTGCCTGGCCGGCCTGGCCGTGTCCTACCACTTCGACATCACCTCGGGCGCGTCCATCATCGCCATGGCCACGGGCGGGTATGTCCTGGCCTGGGGAGCGCGCAGCCTGCGGAGACTCGGGTGAAGGCCCGCATGAGCTCCAAGACGGCGGAACACCGTCTCGCCGCCGCGGGCCTGGAAGCCACGGACCATCGCGTGCGCGTGCTCATGGCCGTGGGCGGCACCCCCTACCCATCCAGCGCGCCGGAGATTCTGGACGCGGTGCGCGCCAAATCGGACATCAACCGGGTCACGGTCTACCGCATCCTCGACCTGCTGGTCGAACACGAGGTCCTGAACCGTCTGGGCCTCGGCGACAGATCGAGCCGCTTCTGCCTGCGCGAGGACCATGACGACGCGCACCCGCACTTCCACTGCACGCGCTGCGACCGCTACCTCTGCCTGCACTGCGACACCCTGCCCCTGGACCAGAAGGCCCTGGAGGCCCTTTCGCTCGATGTCCGCCACGTGGACATCCGCCTGGAAGGAATCTGTCCGGCCTGCCGCAAAAACGACGACTAGCCCCGCGGCCAGCCCGTTGCGCCGGGCGCAATCCCCCCAAAAAAAACCGGGCCCCTCGCGGAGCCCGGTTCTTTGTTTCGTGTTCGGGAAACCGTCAGTACCCTTTGAGCTTGTCGATGAATTCCGGAAGCCACAGGGATATCTGCGGGACGTAGGTGACGATGACCAGGAACCCGAGCAGGATCGTCAGCCAGGGGAAGGCCGCGCGCACGACCCAGGTCAGGTCGCGCTTGGTGATGCCCGCCGTGACGAAGAGGTTCAGGCCCACGGGCGGGGTGATCAGGCCGATCTCCATGTTGACCACGCAGATGATGCCCAGATGGATGGGATCGATGCCGAGCTTCATGGCGATGGGGAACAGGATCGGGATCATGATCATGGTGATGGCCGAAGGCTCCATGAAGTTGCCGGCCGCCAGGAGCAGCAGGTTGACGACGATGAGGAAGCCCCAGGCCGGCAGGCCCCAGCCCACGATGGTCTCGGCGATCATGTGCGGGATGCGCTCGGTGGTCAGCACGTGGGCGAAGAGCATGGCGTTGCCGATGATGAAGAGCAGCATGATGCTGACCTTGGCGGCGTCCAGGACCACGTGACGCACCTCGGGGTGCACCCAGGACCTGGGGATGGCCACCAGGGTCTGCCACAGGCCGCGCGTCAGGGCCGAGCCCACGCTTTCCTCGAACTTGCGCAGGGGCACGTCCTTGAGGGGGCCCATGTCTCGGTAGACGAAGACGGCGATCCAGTAGGCGTACACTGCCGAAACCGCGGCCGCCTCCGTGGGGCTGCAGATGCCGCCGTAGATGGAGCCCAGCACGATGACGACGAGCATGAGCCCGCCCAGGGCCTTGACGCCGGAACGCAGGACCTGCCCGAAGCCCGGCCAGGCCAGGGCCGGATAGTTCTTGATGCGCGCCACGATGTAGATGGCGAGCATGAGGAGCAGCCCCAGACAGATGCCCGGGATGAACCCGGCCATGAACAGCCTGGCCGCCGACTCCTGGGTGGCCGCCGCGTACACGAGCATGACGATGGACGGCGGGATGAGGATGCCCAGCGTCCCGGCGTTGCAGATGACGCCGGCCGCGAAGCTCTCGGGGTAGCCCGAGCGGACCATGCCGCCGATGACGATGCTGCCGATGGCCGCCACCGTGGCCGGCGAGGAGCCGGACACTGCCGCGAAGAGCATGCAGGCCAGGACCGAGGCCATGGCCAGGCCGCCCTTGACGTGCCCGATGCAGTCCAGGGCGAAGTTGATGAGCCGCTTGGCCACGCCGCCCGTCGACAGAAACTGGGACGACAGGATGAAGAAGGGAATGGCCAGCAGGGTGTAGTGTTCGGATACCGACTCGAAGAGCTTCAGGGCGATGGACGCCAGGGAGTCGTTCGAAAAGAACAGGATCGTGGTGATGCTCGAAAGCCCCAGCGCGATGGCGATGGGCATGCCCGTGGCGATGAACAGGAAGAGCAGGATGAACAGGGCGGCTGTGGTCATTCGTCGTCTCCATCCAGGGCCGTGCCCTCTTTTTGGGCCAGGTACATGCTCTCCTTGGCCTCATCCAGCAGCTTGAAGCCTTCGGCGCGTCCCTGGACGATGGCCCAGAGGAGATCCAGCAGGCGGACGACCATCATAATCAGGCCGACGAACAGGATGCTGTTGGCCATCCACTTGGGCACCGGAATGTCCTCGAGGTGGATGCCGATGCTGCGGAGTTTGCCGAGGTAGGCCCAACTGCCGAACAGAAACAGCCCGCAGTAGACCAGGCAGAGCAGCACGGCCACGATGGATACGGCCCGCCGGATGCCCCCTGGAAAGAGCTTGACCAGCGCGTCGACGCCGATGTGCGAGCCGACCTTGATGCCGTAGGACACCCCGAACATGACCAGCCAGCCGGACAGGAGCAGCGTCAGTTCCTGCGCCCAGTGAATGCCCACGTTGAAGCCGAAACGGAACACCACTTCCACGAAAACCAGAAGCGTCATGGAAGCCAGGAGGAGGGAGATGATCCCCTCCTCCAGCTTGTTGATGAAGGTATTCATTGTTCCCGGAGACTACTTGTTGGAGGCGATGGCGGCTTCGAGGTTTTCCTTGCCCACGGCTTCCTCGAACTTCTTCCACACGGGCTTCATGGCCTCGACCCACAGGCCGCGCTCTTCCTCGGTCAGGGTGATGATCTCGGAACGCTTGGAGTCGATGATCTTCTGCTTGTCCTCGAGGTCCTTCTGGGCGGCGGCCTCGTTGCCCAGCACGATGGACTCCTTCAGGCACTCCTCCAGGACCGGGCGGACGTCGGCGGGCAGGCCTTCCCAGAACTCGGTGGTGCTGACGACCAGGTAGTCGAGGATGCCGTGGTTGGTCTCGGTGATGTAGGGCTGCACCTCGTAGAACTTCTGGGAGTAGATGTTGGACCAGGAGTTCTCCTGTCCGTCGATGGCCTTGGTCTGCAGCAGGGTGAAGACTTCGGCGAAGGGCTTCTTCAGGGGCATGGCGTTCACGGCCTCGAACTGGGCGGCCAGGACGTCGGAGGTCATGATGCGGAACTTCTTGTTGGCGGCGTCGGCGGGCACGCGGATGGGGTTGCTGGCGGAAATCTGCTTCATGCCGTTGTGCAGGTACTCCAGACCGATGATGCCCTTGTCCTTCATGGAGGCCAGCAGCGCGCGGCCCTGGGGGCCCTGCTGGAAGCTGTCGATGGCGGCCATGTCCTTGAAGAGGAAGGGCAGGTCGTAAATCTGCAGCAGGGGGGTGTACTTCTGGAACTTGGAAAGCGCGGGGGCCAGGAGGTGCACGTCGCCCAGGAGCAGGGCTTCGAGTTCCTTGCCGTCTCCGAAGAGCTGGGAGTTGGGGTAGACCTCGACCACGACCTTGCCGGCCAGGCGTTCGGCCACGAGGTCGCGGAACTTGTTGGCCTGGATGCCCTTGGGCGTGTCCTCGGCCACGACGTGGGAGTACTTGATCACGATGGGAGCAGCGAAGGCGGAAGCAGCGCACAGAAAAACCGCAACCAGCGCACACGCAAGAATGGTCTTCACTTTCAACATTCCTCATACCCTCCATACGGTTAATTTGTTTGCGCTTGTGTATCCATTGCAGCATCTCCGCGCAAGAATTTCCGAAAAAATCACGGTTTTTTTTCGCAAGCGAAAACAAAGAGACATCCATTTGAGCTGTTCGCACAACCAATCAGAAATTGTGATGAATTTATCATAATGCAAAAACAGGCAAGATATGAATTATTTTTCAACATTTTATCATTATTGTATCATAATAATATCTATTTCAAGAACAGTATGTTTGATATGTATAAATTATTCGAAATCTTGTTCGATAATATAGAGTATAAATTATCCATATTTTCAAATTCACTGTGTCCGATTTTTCGGACTAATCGATAATCCAGTCTCCATTACGTCGTCGCGTCACGTGAAGAATCGTCACAAGACGGCCGAGATTCATTCCGGGAAATGAAACATATTCTCCACGGGCAGAAAAGCGCAGAAAGGACGCCATGCGGAATCGCAACTCTTCTGGTTATCGGCCGCGCCCGGACCGGAGAAAACCGCTCCTGACACGCGCCGGGGACGCACAAAGCCGGAAACGGCGCATGGGCGGACACTCCAGGCGATGGAGCGCCGGCATTTCAAGCGCGCCGAGACGTCGCGGCTTCGCCCCTGCCGAAGCCGCGTATCGGCCATTGCGGAAAGACCGAAAAAATCGACGCCGCTCCCACGCCTGTTGCAAACAAGTTGCAACTCACCGGCATTGTTTGTAGTTTGCATGCAGCGTTCCCGCGCGCCCTCCTCGTGTGCGACAGCACGCGATCTCCCGGGGAACCGGGATGCTTCATCAAAACTTCCAATCATACTCAAAATTTTATACCTTCCCGCCTTATCGGGACCATCGATAATCGAGCGCGCCATGCGACGCCCCCTTCTCCCGCAAAAACGGCAGACGCACCGTCAGGCCATCGTGACAGAGAATGAATTCGTTGAAATGCCTTGCAGGCGGCACGAAGAGACGTTTCTTGAGAAAGAGAAAATATGCGGAAATCTGGACAAAGTGATCCATATAACAACATCGTGAACGCATAATGGATACAAATAAAAACCATCGAATCAGGCAAGCGAACAGGGAAGCACTGGCAGCTTTGGCAGTTTACGCCCTGTATTTCTTATGGTGGTACTTTTCCGGCTACGGGATCGGAGACAAAGACCCCGAAACATATTCATACGTATTCGGTTTCCCGTCGTGGTTCTTTTACAGCTGCATCCTCGGCTACCCTCTTACCACCGTCCTCCTCTGGCTGGTCGTGCGGCTGTTCTTCAAGGAAATACCGCTTGACGCCGAGGTCCGGGACATTCCTGCAATGAAAGGCGAGAATAAGTGATGGCCGCCTCGATCCAGACCATTATCCCCATGATCGTGTATCTGGCCGTGTCCATCGGCATTGCGCTGTGGGCCCGCCAACAGTCGTCGAAGTCGACCTCGCAGGGGTTCATCGAGGAATATTTTATCGGCAGCCGGTCCATGGGGGGCTTTGTCCTCGCCATGACCATCATCGCGAGCTACACCAGCGCCAGCAGTTTCATCGGAGGTCCCGGCGTCGCGTACCGGTTCGGCCTGAGTTGGGTGCTGCTGGCGATGATCCAGGTGCCCACGGCGTTCCTCACGCTGGGGGTGCTCGGCAAACGGTTCGCCATCGTGGCGCGCCAGACGCGGTCCGTGACCATCACCGACTACCTGCGCGCCCGCTACGACAGCGACGCGGTGGTCATTCTCTGCTCCGTGGCCCTGATCGTCTTCTTCATGGTCGCCATGCTGGCGCAGTTCATCGGCGGGGCGCGTCTCTTCCAGACCGTCACGGGCCTCCCTTACGCCGTCGGCCTTTCCCTGTTCGGCATCAGCGTGGTGCTGTACACGGCGGTCGGCGGTTTCCGCGCCGTGGTGCTGACGGATGCCATCCAGGGCATCGTCATGGTCGTGGCCGTGGTCGTGGTGCTGCTGGCCGTCATCTACGCCGGCGGCGGCGTGGCGAAATGCGTCTCGACGCTCAAGGACATCGACCCCGGCCTGATCACGCCCACCGGGCCGGACAACGCGGTGCCGCAAGCCTTCACCCTGTCTTTCTGGGTCCTGGTGGGCATCGGCGTGCTGGGCCTGCCGCACACCACCCAGCGCTGCATGGGCTACCGGGACTCCCGTGCCATGCACGACGCCATGGTCATCGGCACCCTGCTCATCGGCTTCATGATCCTGTGCGCGCACCTCGCCGGAACCTTCGGCCGCGCCGTTTTCCCCGACCTCCCCGCCGGCGACCTGGCCATGCCGACGATGATCCTCAAGCTGCTCTCCCCCGTATGGGCGGGCGTGTTCATCGCCGGCCCCCTGGCGGCCATCATGTCCACGGTCGACTCCATGCTCCTGCTGGTCTCCGCCGCCATCATCAAGGACCTGTACATCCACTACCGGCTGAAGGGCGACGCCTCCCGAATGCCCGTGGCCACGCTCAAAAGGACGAGCACCTGGATCACGGCCGTCGTCGGCCTGCTGGTCTTCGTCGCCGCCCTCGAACCGCCGGACCTCCTGGTCTGGATCAACCTCTTCGCCTTCGGCGGCCTCGAAGCCGCCTTCCTCTGCCCCATCGTGCTGGGCCTGTACTGCCGGTCCGGCAACGCCAGGGGCGCAGTCGCCTCCATCGTCTGCGGCGTGACCGCCTTCATGGCCCTCTCCATCATGAAACCCGCCATGGGCGGCATCCACGCCATCGTCCCGACGACACTGGTCAGCCTCGCCGCGTACATGGCCGGGTCATACCTCGGACCGCGTCCGCACGGACTTCGGAATTCCCATAACGATCCGGATGCCCGGACGAACGGCGCCGAGTCATGACCTGAGGAAACCTGAAAATCGTATTGTCTATCGGACACTGAAACCGGATGCGGCGGCATGACGCGACAAGGCCCGGCGGGCGGAATGGACGACATGGACGCAGAACTGCGCTAACACGACGGCCGCAGGGCCGAAGGAGTCACTATGAGACGAGAGATCAGGCACATCTACCATGGCCAGCAGGTGACCGAGGGCGCGGGCGTGAGTCTGCGCCGGATGTTCGGCAGCAGGGAAGCCGCGCTTTTCGACCCCTTCCTCATGCTTGACGATTTCCGTTCGGACCACCCGCACGAATACATCAGGGGCTTCCCCTGGCACCCCCACCGGGGCATCGAAACCATCACCTACGTGCTCAAAGGCGACGTCGAGCACGGCGACAGCCTCGGCAACAGCGGGGTCATTTCAGCCGGGGACGTGCAGTGGATGACGGCCGGCAGCGGCATCATCCACCAGGAAATGCCCAAGGGCGACGAGGCCGGGTCCATGCATGGCTTCCAACTCTGGGCGAATCTGCCCGCGAGCCGCAAGATGATGCCGCCCCGCTACCGCGACATCACGGCCGCCGCGATCCCCGAGGTCAGGACGCCGGAGGCCTCCGTCAAAGTCATCGCCGGCACCGTCGCAGGCGTGACCGGGCCGGTGGACGACGTGGTCATCGAACCTCAGTACCTGGACTGCACCATCGCCCCAGGCATGGAATTCGTCCTCCCGACACGCAGGGGACACACCGCCTTCGCCTTTGTCCACGGCGGCGACGGGACCATCAACGGCAGCGCCGTGACCAACGGCACACTGGTGCTCTTCGAGGACGGCGACGAACTGGCGGCGACAGCCGGCAGCAGCCCCCTGCGTCTGCTGCTCCTCACGGGCAAACCCCTGCGTGAGCCCATCGCCTGGGGCGGTCCCATCGTCATGAACACCCAGGCCGAACTGGACCTCGCCTTTCAGGAACTGCGGGACGAAACGTTCCTCAAGCACCAGGCCGGCGAAGCCCTCTGAAGCCCTGGCGCCTACCCACTGCCCCGGCCCCGCGGACGCAAAGAAAAGCAGCGTGGTGCGGCTCCAAACCGTGAGCCGGATTTCAAGGCAAAAAGGGGATGAGCATCAAATGCCAACCCCTTGATTTTCCGGAGCCAGGAATCAGAATCGAACTGACGGAGATGAGGGAAGGACGGCTCAAGCCTTGCCGCTGCCCTTTCCCTCCCACGCCGCGCACAGCAGCGCCAGGGCGAGAAGGATGAGGCCGAGCACCACGACGATGGCCCGGGTCCCAAGCCATTGGATGAAAAAGAAGGACACGGCCAGGGCCCCGGAGATGCTCCCCAGGGTCGAGATGGCGTAAACCCGCCCCGACGTCCGTCCGATTTCCTCCAGTGCGGTGGCGCTCAGCTTGATGGCGAACGGAGAGACCATCCCCATGAGCACCGAGGGGACCAGAAAGAACAGCACGCTGATCAGGAGCACGGAAAAGCGGAATTCAAGGTCGAGTTCCGAGATGAACCTTCCCACCGGCAGATAGACCAGAGGCAGCACTAGGATGAAGACGGCGGCCGTAGCCAGGATGAGGGCCAGCGTTCCCAGGCTCGGCCGCCTGTCCGCCAGCACGCCCCCAAGCCAGTAGCCGATACTCAGGGCCAACAGAAAAACGCTGATGAGACTGCCCCAGACATAGACCGAGTTGCCAAAGTACGGTGCCAGAATCCGGCTGGCGACGATTTCGAGCCCGAGCAGCACCCCTCCGGACAGGAAAGCTACGCCGTAAACAAGAAGATCGAGAGGACGGGCCACGCTATTTTCCCTCCTTGAGCAGATTCACCGGCGCGTGATCATCGGTCAGGATTTCCGTGCCGGCGGGCCAGGTCGGATCCGGATCGAGCAGTTCCCCGAACATCCCCGTCAGATCGAGCCCCTCCGGTCTGCGGGCGGACTCCAGGGCCGCAAGCCTGGATCGCACCTCCCCGCGGGAAGGCACTCCCCCGGGAGAGGCCACGATAATCCGGTTCGTCGACCACTTCCCGACATATTGATGAAAGCTCCCGAACACGGCGTGATAGGTGGCCGACTCGCGTTCGGCGAGAGCCTGATCGATCCAGGTGTTCGCGCAGACCGCACCGCCCGGTGCGAGACGCTCGCGGACCAGCTCAAGGAACTCGCGCGTGGTCAGGTGGAAGGGGATGTACCCGCCATGGTAGGCGTCCAGCACGATCACATCAAAACGCTCCTTCGTGCCTCGCAGCCAGCGCCGGGCGTCCTCCACGGCCAGTTTCATCCTGTCGTCCTCGGCGTACCCGAAATACTGCCGTGCCATGTCTACGACCACGGGGTCGAATTCGACATTGGTGATCTCGGCCTCAGGATAGATGCGTCGAAGGGTGCGGGAGACGGTGCCACCGCCAAGCCCCACCACAAGTATTTTCTGCGGCATGTCCACATAGCCCGAGACCAGCATCATCATGGCCGTGTATTCGTAAACGTGGCGATAGGGATCCTTCAAATCCATGGCGCTCGACCTGTCCAGCAACGATCCGGCATGCATCCGACGAATCCCGTTGGCCTCGGATATAAAGATGGTCTGATACGGCGACTCCGCCTCATGAATTATGTCTGCGGATGTCGGCAGCAGATAAAATGCGCCCCCGGCGACAAGCAGACACGACACTGCCATCACCGCGGAAAAGCGGGACAAACGAGTTTTCAGCATACTTTCCCTTTGTTCGAAATATGGTGCATGCGTGCCCTCCCCTTGGAGTCCGGTCTTCTACATACTCAGGCAACCTGAAGTTATCCAGCCACAATCCGCCCGAAATTGGACACCACTTCGCACGGATTGACGAGCGTCTTCTCTTTCCCGACTTCAAAATGCAGGTTCGCGCCGGTAGTACGGCCTGTCTTGCCGACGAAGACGATGGCGTCTCCAGCGCCGAGCTGAAGGCCCGTGAGCGATGTGTCACGGGCCCGGGTTGAGCGAAGATGACGCCTACCGCCTGATCCGCAGCAGGCGCAGTCCGTTGAAGATGACGAAGAGGGAT
>JABNAD010000998.1_pt1 | contig 12103 bp, 11 predicted proteins | sample 7240381 | NCBI WGS metagenome assembly JABNAD01 (sample SAMN11332834, study PRJNA596920) | anaerobic digester metagenome | biome: digested sludge; isolation source: digested sewage sludge-derived enrichment culture grown on H2/CO2 | place: Germany: Goettingen | reverse complement strand
GCGTACGTCCGCGCGACATCCTCGGGGCCTTCGCCGGAGAGACAGGGATCCCCGGAGAGCTGTTCGGCCTGATCGAGGTCGACGCGGACCGGTCTTCAATCGAGGTGCCGGAAGAGGAGGCGGACCGGGTCGTCAAGCTAATGTCCCGCCGGCGAATCAAGGGCAGGGGAATCGAGGTTACGCGTTGATCCGAGCTCAACCTTTTTTTCTCTCCGTGATCATTGCGATGCAATAGACCCGGACGACCCCCCTCAAGGAACAACAGAAGTTGCTCGAGGAGTTCGAGAGATGAACCGAATGGTCCATGGCCCTCCTCGCTATTGCCTCGATCGTGCTGCCAGTCTTCGAATCTACTGTACATACATCACCCTCGGTTGAGGTTGCGACGAATGTCATCTGGATCATCCTCCTTCTCGTGTTTGCCTTTTGGCTTGCATTGACCTCGAACCGGCGCAGAGTTTTCGTCGCGACCTGGCTCACGATTGTGTCGCCCATCGTGCCTGCCCTTAGTCTCCTCCGCGTCGCCACGATCCTTCGAGCTTGGTTCGGAGCCTTCGGCTGGCCCGGATCATCACCGGGCTGAACCGGGGCATGCAGTTCTGACGGGGAGCCCTCGATAATCGGTTCCTTCCATACTTTGTCATCGTCTCGGGCATGGTGGGGGCGGCCAGCACAACCGGGATCTTCGCCTTCGAGCACGAGACGAATCCGGTTTTGCTCCCTCGGTGACGCCCTCAGGTGGAGCGGAGTGACTATGATCGCGCTCGGGTCGCCTCCCATCTCCTCGCGTTTCTCCTCGGGATCTACCCGTTCTCGGTCTTCGGGTGAATGACCGAAGCCCTCCCTCCGTTCTTTATCGAGCACGATACGAGGGAGGACCGGATGTCACACACCGTTATTGAGGAGGAACGCCAATAAACAGAGCAGATGGAGCGCTATGACTGCGTCGTTGTCGGTGCCGGCCCAGTCGGAGCGGCGGCGGCGGAGCGGGCAGCATCACTCGGACTCTCGACTCTGGTCCTGGAAGAACACGGAACCATCGGTCATCCGGTGCAGTGCGCAGGCCTCCTTTCCGCGGCAGCTCTCGCAGAATGCCTCGTCTCTGATCGGCCCGTCAGGAACCGGGTCCAGGGAGCCCGGGTCGTCTCCGACCTTGGCGGTGAGCTGGTCTTCGATGCAGGATGCACCAAGGCACTCGTCGTGGACCGGGGGGAGCTCGACCGGGAGATGGCCCAGGCTGCCGCCTATGCCGGGGCCGAGTTCCGACTCAAGAGCCCGGTCCGGCGCGTCGAGGGCAATCGTGTCGTCACGGGCGGACCCAGGGCCTCTGAGATCGGGTTCGAGGTACTGATCGCCGCCGACGGACCGAGAGGTACCATCGCCCGATCGCTCGGTATGGAACGGGCTCCCACCCACCTGGGCGGCGTCCAGGCGGACATCCTTCTCCCGGAGGCGATCGAAACCCATCTGGTTGAGATCTACCCGAACGCCGCTCCCGAGTTCTTCGCCTGGTGCATCCCTGTCTCCGACCGCATCGTCAGGGTCGGGCTCTGCGGCGAGACGGGGGTCCATGACCTGTTTCAGGCGTTCCGAGCCCGGTGGCAGGGATCTGTTATCCATTTGGTCTCCGGCACAATCCCCCTGGGCACCATGCCGAAAAGTTACGGCAAGCGAACGCTTTTCGCCGGAGACGCGGCAGGACTAGCAAAGCCCACCTCTGGCGGGGGAATCTATACTGGTGTTCGTTCCGGTCGATACGCGGCAGATACGGCCGCCACCTGCCTGGAAGCGGGACATGTCTCCGACGAGGCGCTATCCGCCTACGAGGAACGCTGGAAGGCAGACTTCGGACGAGAGCTCGCTCTTGGGTACCGTCTCCAGATGGTCCGTCGACGTGTCACCCCCGAAGAGATCGATCGGCTCCTGAACGCCTTCGGCAACCCCAGGGTGATCCAGGCGATAATCGCGCACGGGGACATGGACCGTCCGAGCGCCCTCCTCGCTCGCCTCTGCCGGATGCCGGCCCTGTGGCCCGTCCTGCCCATCCTGATGCGCCTCGGGATCGCAGAGATCGTTGGCCGTGACTGAACCGGGTTTGATATTAAAAAGGAACCTTTTTCTCTAATCGGATAATACAATCATTCGGATACGTAACACAAAGTGGTGATATTGTGCACATTCCCGATTCTTTCATACCCATCACTCAGGGTGCGGTCTACTGGATCATCGCCCTGATCTTCATCGCCCTGGCCCTTCGTTGGGTCAAGAACGAGATGAGCGAGGAAAAAGTCCCGCTCGTCGCAGTACTGGCTGCCGGCGTATTCGCGCTCCAGGCGTTCAACCTCCCGGTGACAATGGGGACGAGCGGGCACCTGGTTGGTGGGGCGCTCGTCGCGATCGTGCTCGGGTCGCCGTTCGCTGCGATCTTCGTCCTCTCTCTCGTCCTTATCATCCAGGGGGTCCTTTTCGGTGACGGCGGCATCACCGTCATGGGTGCGAACATCGTTAACATGGGCGTTATCGGCGGATTCGTCGGGTACTATGGGTACCATGGGCTCCTTTCAGTCACCCGGAACATCTACACCTCCGCCGCGGGCGCTGCCTGGCTCGCCTGCTTTATCCCTGCCCTCTGCGCCTCTGTCGAGCTGGCGATCGCCGGAACCTTCCCGCTTGTCCCCGGAATGATCAGCATGGGGATCTACCACGCCATCATCGGCGTGATAGAGGCAGGCATCACGGCAGTGGTCCTCGGACTCATTGTCAACTCGCGCCCGGACATTCTCGAACAATCGAAGGGAGCTCCGGCATGATCTCGAACCGTTCCTTCCTCGCCCTCGGTCTCGTCCTTGCGCTGATTGTCGGGGTTGCCGCCGTCTTCCTGGCATCGGGCGATCCCGACGGGCTCGACAGTACCGCCCTGGTCGTGCAGGGCCAGAAGGAGCTTACGCAGCCGGCGAACCCGGATGCCGAGGTGGATGAGTCCGCTCTTCCCGGAGAGTTCGAGTACTCGGCCCCCTTCCCCGACTACACCATTGAAGGAGCGACGAAGATGACCGACACCGTGCTGGTCGTGGTTGGCACCCTGATCGCCGTCCTCCTCGTCTTTGCGCTTGGCAAGAGCCTGAAGGTGTTCAGCCGGACCCGATCATCATAATATTTCCCTTTTTCATACCGATCCAGTATAGGGCCGGATCATGCACCTCATTGAGACCGTCAACCTCTCGTACGCTTACCGCGATAACGTGAGGGCGCTCGACAGCGTGAATTTCGTCGCTCCCCGGAATCTGAGGATCGCGGTAATCGGTCCCAACGGGGCCGGGAAGTCCACGCTCTTCCGGCACCTGAACGGAGTGATCATGGCCCAGCCAGGCCAGGTGCTGGTGCGCGGGGAGCCGATCACGAAGAAGAACCTCAAGGAGGTGCGCAAGTTTGTCGGCGTCGTATTCCAGAACCCCGACGACCAGATCTTCGCCCCAACGGTAGAGCAGGACGTTGCCTTTGGTCCCACCAACCTCGGACTGGACGAGAAGACGGTGATGCACCGGGTCGACGAAGCACTGGGCCTGCTCGATATTGGGTATCTACGGCACCGCGCCCCGCACCACCTTTCTGGCGGCGAGAAGAAACGGGTCGCGATCGCTGGCGTCCTTGCGATGGAACCGGGAGTGCTCGTGATGGACGAGCCGACGGCTGGCCTGGACCCCCGTGGACGGGATGACCTGGTCCGTTTCGTCAACTCGCTCTGGGCCCAGTACGGCATGACGGTGATCTTCTCGACCCACGAACTCGACCTGGTCACCCGTATGGCCGATTACATATACGTGATGGACCAGGGCCGGATCCTCACCCAGGGAACGGTCCCCGAGGTCTTTGAGCAGGAGGAGATGCTCCAGCGAATCCGGCTCGACCTGCCGGTGATCCCGAAACTCTGCCGCTCGCTGCGCCGGCGGGGTGCCAGTATACCTGTGGCGTACACCTTCGAGGAGGCAGAGGCATCACTCGCCGCCGTCCTCTCCCTCCGCCCGCGGCCATGATCGAGGACCTCTTCGAGATTGAGCGCCTGGCCTACGGAGATAGCCTGGTGCACCGCCTCGACGCGCGGGTCAAGTTGGTCGTCACCTTCGGGGCGATCATCGCCCTCGTCGCCTATCCGGTCGACCCCTCCGTCTACCACGTCGCTCTCGTCTTCGCCATGCTCCTCGGGCTTCTCCTCGCCGTCTCTCGGATCACGCTCCGCTCCTTTTTGGTGAGGGTCCTCGTCATTCTTCCCTTCGGCCTCTCAATCCTCCTCTTCCAGGTCCTGTTTCCCCCCACCCCGTTCCCGACCACGACCCTGCTGGCCGAGCTTCCGTTCGGAGTGCTCATCTCGGCGGAGGCTCTTGTGAAGGCATCGATGATCGGCGTTCGGTTCGTTCTCTGTATCGGTTTCATCATCTTGCTCTCATCGACGACCAGGATCCAGGACCTCCTCGAGGGAGCTCGCCGCCTCGGTTTTCCCTCGGAGTTTACCCTGATCCTCGGCATGATGACCCGGTACCTCTTTGTCTTCGGCCAGATGTATCTCCGCATTAAAAATGCGCTCTCCACGCGGTGCTTCGACCCCTTCGACCGGTCCCTGCCGTATGGATACCGCATTCGCCAGCTCGGCAACACGATCGGGACCATGTTCATCCGCTCGTACGAGCAGGGGGAAAGGACCTATACGGCCATGCTCTGCCGCGGGTACGGCAAGGACGCCTTTCTCTTCGTGCCGAAGAAAGTTCTCGCGTATTCGGAGTGGGGGATTCTCATTGCCTGTATGGCAGTCATTATCGGCGGTCCGCTGGCTGTCCACCACTTCTTCTGATGCCGGCCACATCAAGGTTCATATCTCGTCCGTTCATACCCTCTGCATGTATCAGAGGGGCAGATGAGAAGGGTTCTCAGGACTGGTTGGCTGACTGATCCGGGACGGAGAAGGAAGACCAACGAGGATGCAGTCTTCGCCGATCCCACGAAAGGTATCTTTGTCGTCGCTGACGGCCTGGGGGGCCTGCCTGGTGGGGATGTTGCGAGCCGAATCGCCATTAAGCAGATCGCTGAAGTCCTCTCCGGGAAAAAGACGAAGGACACGCCCGAGAAGTGCGTACGGGCTGCAATCGCCCTCGCCGGTGATGCCGTTGGGGAGCGGGCAGCAAACGATGCCTCTCTCCGAGGAATGAGGACAACCGTCGTCCTCATCTTTGTAACCTTAGACGGTCCGTTATTCGTGGCACATGTGGGGGATAGCCGCGCCTATCTCCTCCGCGACGAGCGATTGGAGGTTCTGACGAGGGACCACTCTGTGGTCCAAGAACTGCTCGACTCCGGCCGGATATCGGCGGAGGCAGCCAGGTACCACCCGCAGCGAAACGTGATCACACGGTCCCTGGGGCAGTCAGGGAATGCGGACCCGGATCTCAGGGCAATCGACCGCAGGCCCGGTGACCGGTTCCTCCTCTGCTCCGACGGTCTCACGACGATGCTCGCCGACCCAGAGATAGAAGCGGTGCTCACTCGCTATGGAGAGCCGATGCGATGCTGTCGGGAACTGGTTAACCGGGCAAACGACCGGGGTGGTCTGGACAACATCACCGTGGTCGTGATCGATGAGCCCGGTGAGCCTTTAAAGTAAACGACCCCTCGGAGACACTCCCGCCGAGGAAGCCGGCATCTCTTCCCCGGCAGCGGGGATCCCCTCCGGCAGCCATATTTGGGAGGGGGGAGTATGCTAACTCATGGTGTCGAAGTTCGGACGCGGTTTCATCACCAACCTCATGCAGATCGAACGGCATCTCTGCCTGCCACCCGAACAGGCGTTCTATGGTCTTGCTGATCACCTGGACGAGCTGATCCTGCCGGGCCAGTTTCGCGGCACCGAGGTCGAGGAGCTCCTCACCCTGCTCAGGAAACGGATCCTCTGGCACCAGGTGGGCACAGTCGACCGCGAGGAGTTGCCCGAGATCAAGAGGCTCTTCGCCCGTCTCTGCGTCGCCGTTGACCGGGCACTCGGGATCGATGACGCCGCCGTCGGATCGTTCGACTGAAAGCGGATTGAAAGACCCACAATCACTCTCGTTTTTCCAAATCTCCGGGGAACCAACCCTCCCAGGTTCTTCGATCGGGATCTATAAGAGCTCTGAAGAACAATATATAGTTGCGAAGAGATCAGCCATTCTCTTGCTTTTATCAGAGGGAAATTGATGTCGGATTCTTACGACGCATCGCATATCACGGTACTTGAGGGTCTGCAGCCCGTTCGCGAGAGGCCGGCAATGTACATCGGCTCCACGGACACGCGAGGGCTTCACCATCTCGTCTACGAGGTCGTGGATAACTCGGTGGACGAAGCCCTCGCGGGGTACTGCGACCACATCCGGGTCACTGTCAACGAGGACGGATCGGTCTCGGTCGAGGACAACGGCAGGGGCATCCCGGTCGACCGGGTCAAGAAGACCGGGAGATCCGCGCTCGAGACGGTCCTCACCGTCCTCCACGCCGGCGGCAAGTTCGACAAGAACACCTACCAGGTCTCCGGCGGACTGCACGGAGTCGGTGTTTCGGTCGTGAACGCGCTCTCGGCATGGCTTCACGCCACTGTCTACCGCGACGGTAACGTCTACGAGATGCATTTCGAACGGGGTCGTCCTGGTCCCCTCGAGACCCGCGAGGAGTCAAAGGAGGAGATGGCCGAACGGTACGCCCGGCGGTACGGCGAACGGACGCGGAAGGGGACAGCATCGCGAGACGCCTTCGTCGAAGCACACGGGCGGGAGCTCTCGGGCACCGTGATCACCTTCATGCCCGACCCCGCGATCTTCGAGACTGTGATCTACGATTACGATGTCCTCGCCCACCGTCTCCGTGAGCTCGCATTCCTGAACGCAGGCCTAGAGATCCGGATCGAGGATCGCCGCTCGGGGGACGCTGCCGTCTACCGGTATGAAGGAGGCCTGCGGGAGTTTGTCGCGTACCTCAACGAGGATCGAGAGGCAATCCATCCGGACATCGTTCACTTTCAGCGGACCGATACTGAGAACCGGACTGAGGTCGAGGTTGCCCTGCAGTACACCCAGGCCTACGCGGAGAACCTCTATACGTACGTCAACAGCGTCAACACGCGGGAGGGTGGGACGCATCTCGAGGGGTTCCGGTCAGCGATCACCCGGGCGATCAACACCTCGGCGAAGAAGAACAACCTCTTTAAAAATAACGGCCTGACTCTGCGCGGAGAGGACGTCCGCGAAGGGCTGACTGCGGTGATCTCAATCAAGCTCGCCAACCCACAGTTCGAGGGCCAGACCAAGATGCGGCTCGGCAACTCGAGTGTCCGTGGAATCGTGGACTCGCTCGTCTACGCTTCTCTCTCCGAGTACTTCGAGGAGAACCCAACGGCTCTCAAGTCGATCGTCGAGAAGGGTCTGCTCGCGGCCAAGGCCCGCGAGGCCGCCAAGAACGCCCGGGACCTCACACGTCGCAAGACGATGCTTGAGTCCTCGCACCTGCCCGGTAAGCTCGCCGATTGCCAGGAGCGCAACCCCGCCAAGTCCGAGCTCTATATCGTGGAGGGCGATTCGGCCGGGGGATCGGCCAAGCAGGGGCGCGACCGGAAGTTCCAGGCTATCCTGCCGCTCCGGGGTAAGATCCTGAACGTAGAGAAGGCGACTCAGCACAAGATGATCAAGAACGCCGAGATTCAGACCCTGATGTCTGCCATCGGCTCGGGGATTGGAGAGCAGCTCGATCCCGAGCGCGCCCGGTACCACCACATCATCCTGATGACCGATGCCGATGTGGACGGGGCTCATATCCGGACCCTGCTCCTGACGTTCTTTTACCGGCACATGGCTGGTCTGATCGAGAACGGCTACATCTACATCGCCCAGCCCCCGCTCTACCGCGTAGCCAAGGGCAAGCACGAGCGCTATGTCTACCGCGACGAAGAGCTGAAGGCCGTGGTGAAGGAATTCGGTGAAAAGAACACCGTGGTGCAGCGGTACAAGGGTCTCGGTGAGATGAATGCGGGCCAGCTCTGGTCCACCACCATGGACCCGAAGACCCGGGTTCTGAAACAGATCCAGATCGAGGACGCGATGTACGCGAACGAGATCTTTGAGAAACTGATGGGCGACGACGTTGCGGCACGCAAGGACTTCATCACCCGCCATGCAAAGGAGGTGAGCAACCTTGACATCTAAACAGGCACCGATCGAGCCCGTGGACCCGCAGCGGGTCATTCCGATCAACATCGAGGATGAGATGAAGACTTCGTACATCGATTACGCGATGTCGGTCATCATCGGTCGGGCTATCCCCGACGTCCGCGACGGTCTCAAGCCCGTCCACCGCCGAACCCTCTATGCGATGTGGGAGGAGGGCAACACATCGGACAAGCCGTACAAGAAGTCAGCTCGTGCCGTTGCGGCCACCATGGGTAAGTATCACCCCCACGGCGACTCATCGATCTACGATACGCTGGTCAAGATGGCCCAGCCTTTTTCATATCGCGCTCCCCTCGTGGACGGGCAGGGAAACTTCGGTTCGGTCGATGGGGACTCGGCAGCCGCAATGCGATACACCGAAGCCCGGCTCACGAAGTACGCCGAGGCCCTGCTCACGGACCTGGAGAAGGAGACGGTCGACTACATCCCAAACTTTGACTCGTCGACCAAGGAGCCGACAGTCCTGCCCTGTCGGGTGCCGAACCTCCTGGTGAACGGATCTTCGGGGATCGCGGTCGGGATGGCGACGAACATGCCACCCCACAACCTTCGGGAGGTTTCAGAGGCAGTCAAGCTGGTGATAGACCGGCCAGACTGCACGGTCGACGACCTGATCCGGCGTCTGCCCGGCCCCGACTTCCCGACGGGTGGGATTATCATGGGCCGCGCTGGCATCCGTGCTGCATACGAAACCGGGCACGGAAAGTTGACGGTTCGCGGAGTCGCCGAGATCGAGGACGTCGAGAGCCGCGTCCCCAAGATCATCATCAGCGAGCTTCCGTACCAGGTCAACAAGGCGCGGCTCGTCGAGCACATCGCCGAACTCGTGAAAGAGAAGCGGATCGATGGGATCAGCGACCTGAGGGACGAGTCGGACAAGGACGGGATGCGGGTTGTTATCGAGCTCCGGAAAGGTGTCCTGCCCCGGATCATCCTGAACCAGCTTTACAAGCACACTGCCCTCGAGTCCACGTTTGGTGTGATCAACCTCGCCATCTCGGATGGTCAGCCGAAGACGCTCGGGATCAAGAGCCTGATCACCGAGTTCCTCCGTCACCGGATCGAGGTCGTGCGCCGGCGCTGCGAGTATGAACTTGGGAAGGCCCGCGACCGTCTCCACATAATCGAGGGGCTCCTCTCCGCGCTGGATCGGATCGATGAGGTGATCGCGACCATTCGCGGTTCCGAGTCGGCCGAGGCAGCCGGCAGAGCGCTCGTCGAGCAGTTCAACCTCACCGATGTTCAGGCGCAGGCAATCCTGCAGATGCAGCTCCGCCGACTGGCCCACCTGGAGCAGACGAAGCTCCGCGACGAGCGGATGGCGCTGTTGAAGACGATCGAAGAACTCGAGACGATCCTCGCGTGCGAGGCGAACATCCTGCGTGAGATCAGAAAGGAGCTCACCGCTGCCGGAAAGGAGTTCGGCAACGATCGCAGGACGCAGATCGCCGAGGACGAGGCAATGCTCGACATCGAGGACCTGATCGAGGACCGCCCGATGCTCATCTCGATCACGGCACAGAATTATATCAAGCGCCTCCCGCTCGAGACCTACCGGGCACAGCACCGGGGCGGGCGCGGCGTCATCGGGATGACCACGAAAGAGGAGGACCAGGTCGACAACATCTTCCTCGCCTCGATGCACGACTACCTGCTCTGCTTCACCACCGACGGGCGGGTCTACTGGATCAAGGTCTACAACATCCCTGAGGCCGGGCGCACGAGCCGAGGCAAGGCGATCGTGAACCTGCTCGACCTGAAGGATGAGCTCGTCACCGCGGTGATCCCGATCCGCGAGTTCCGTGATGACCGGTACCTGCTCTTCTCGACGCGACAGGGCCAGGTAGCGAAGGTCGCGACGAGTCAGTTCTCACGCCCCCGCCAGGCGGGGATCAACGCGATCGCGCTCCGCGAGGGAGACCACCTGGTCGATGTCAAGCAGACGGACGGGACCCAGGAGCTGATCATCTCCACCGCAAAGGGCCAGGCCCTCCGTTTTCACGAGAGGGAGGTCCGGCCGATGGGTCGCGGCGTACAGGGCGTGCGCGGGATCAAGTTGAAGTACGGCGACGAGCTCGTGGCGACCACGCTCGTTGAGAAGGAGCATCTCCTGACGATCACCGCCCAGGGTGCCGGAAAACGAACCGACTTCGAAGAGTTCCGCGGTCACGGGCGTGGCACGATGGGTGTCCGGAACATCCTCGCTGGTCCCGGCAACCCGGTCGTCGCCACGCGAGCGGTCTCGGCGGAAGAGGAAGTCGTTCTGATCACCGCGCTCGGAAACGTTATCCGGATCCGGGCGAGCGACATCTCCGTCCAGAAACGGTCGACACGCGGTGTCCGGACGATCCGGCTCGAGGAAGAGGACCGCGTGGTCGGGTTCGCCTGCCTCGACAACGAAACCTGCGATGCGGAGACGGAGAGCGGGGACACCGTTACAGAGAGCGAAGAGGAAGCGGGGCAGCAGCACCTCGTCGATGACGAGACCTAGAGGCGACCCTGGTGAAAAAAGCCAATTTTTTTACCTTTTCCCGGTGATCTCTCTCGTACGACACCCGACCTCTTTGCCATGCTGATGCCAGACCCCTCCTGGGCATGGTTCGCTCCAGCCGTGCTCGTTCCTCCGGCGCTCTACCTGGTCCTGAAACGGGGCGTCACCGAGCGGTGGCAGCATGTTGTGCCGGTCCTGCTTGCGGTTGCCTGCTCGCTCGCCCTTTACGCAGTATCCCCAACCATGCGCGAGGGCGTCGGATTCTTGCTCCTCGCGGTGACTGCGTCGCTCGCTACACTCGTGGCCCTTCCCGCCTTCTCGTATGCACTCGACCGGGTCCCGCGGGCGGCGGCGGTGCTGGTCGCGACGGCGGTCTCGCTCGTCCTGCTCTTTCTCCTTGTACCGACTCCCCTGACCGGTCTGGGCACCCTCATCTCAGGTATCGCCGGCACCGAGGATCCTGCGTCCTGGCCGATCGCCGCTCTGGCACTCTTTCTCTTCGCCCTGCTCACCTCCGGTATCGGGCTTGCGTTCATGATCTTCGTCGACGAGATTGCTGACCGGATGTCCTCGATCGTCTCTGGCCTCTTCTTCGGGATCCTCCTCCTGCTCGCATCCCTCGCTGTCAGCGAAGCGGTCCTGGGGGGACTGCTCGCCCTCGCGCTCCTCCAGTTCATTCGTTTCGTTCCCGAGAAGGGGATCCACATGCTCCTGCTCTTCCCGATCACCGCCGGTGTACTGGCGGTGACGGCGTTCACGGAGTCCAATCCCGCCCTGATTGGGTCCGAGTCCCTGGTCCTACCGCTCCTCGTTCCGGCCCTCGCCCTGATTGCACCGTTCGTCCTCCTGGAGCCACAGGTCCTGACCCGGCGCGAAGGAGTGGGAATCGTTGCCTGCTCACTCCTCGCCCTCCCAGCGGTCTCTCTTCTGCAGGGGCGTCAACCGGGGATCGCGTCTCTTAACGCCTTCGTTCCTGCCTATGGGGAGCACCTCGCCTTCGAGCCGGCACTCCTCCACTGGGGTGTGCTCTATGTCGAGGTGCTTCTGTTCGCGCTTGCGTTCTACCTGCTGGTGATGATGGGACTCTCCGCCTACCGGCGGCCTACCCGCGATCCCTAACGCTGCACTCCTCTCCCTCCGTCGACCAGTCCCACACCACCGCGATCAGGTCGTCCGGCCGCTCTTCGATCAAATCCACCTCACCCAGATAGACATGTCCGGTGTCGCCGTCGATCGAGATCACCTCACCCTCACGCACGACGACGGTGCCAAACGAGCAACGGTGGTGAACCGCGTCGACAACCAGGTCCTGGCAGTTCACGACGCAGACCACCCCCAGCTGCCGGGCGACCACCGCGGCGTGAGATGTCCG
>JABNAD010000997.1_pt1 | contig 12136 bp, 8 predicted proteins | sample 7240381 | NCBI WGS metagenome assembly JABNAD01 (sample SAMN11332834, study PRJNA596920) | anaerobic digester metagenome | biome: digested sludge; isolation source: digested sewage sludge-derived enrichment culture grown on H2/CO2 | place: Germany: Goettingen | reverse complement strand
AGATTTGTTTGGAATTTCATTTGCCAGCCCCGGCATGGGATGGGCGGTTGGCGACTATGGCACCATTTTGCGATATCAGCATGGCAGCTGGGCACAGGTTACATCACCCATAACCGGTGTGCTGAAAGACGTTTGCTGCGTAAACGAAAACCACTGCCGGGCAGCAGGCGATGCCATATTAAAATATAACGGCATCGAATGGCTGATTGATGCCGACCTGAGTGGCAGCGAAACCATAGGCTTCCTTGATGAGAACCTGGGTTGGGCCGGTGGCAACAGCAACGCCTTATATAAGTATGAAAATGGAGTTTGGTCGGCCGACAATAGCTTTAGTTCCGGTAATTACTATGTATTCAATACACTCGAAAAGGCGGGTGATTATATGCTGATGAACGGGCAAACCATTCCTCAGGAAGGTTTGCTGTTTGAAAACAATGGTAATGGATGGGTTCAGGTTCCGGCAGGGAGCTGCAACAGCGGAATTTCATTTGCCGACAGGCAGCATGGCTTCGGTCTTCAGAATGCAGGGCCCATGCTTTACGACCTCTACCCTACCGTGCATCAGTATAATAATGGTATCTGGCAATCAATTTTTGTACATGAAAAGCCGTATCAGTTATTCACTGCTGTTGAAGCCTTAAGCAATACCGCATGTATGGCCTCCGACAATCTGGGATATATCCATAAGATAGAAGATGGCAACCATTCGATTGCCAATGGTTTTATGTACGACAGCATACTTGATCTGCAATTTGTTAAACCAAACTCTGGCTTTCTGGCAGCCCACAACAGCGGGCTATGGAAGTATGATGCCGGGGTATGGGAAAACATCTTCAATCTTCCTGATCACACCATTCATGTTCTTGATTTCCAAAGTGAGGATTTTGGTTATTTTGGCGCATATGAGCACACTGAAATCTTTCCTTTCTGGCCTGAAACAAAACTTTTCTCTTACAACAACGGAGTAATTACTGAAATTATGTTTCCTGATGTGTCTTCATTTATTTCTTCGATAAACGTCATTGGAGAAGACCTGGTATTTACGCAGCGAAACACCATATTTACCTATACAAATGGACAGTTTTCAACTGAAGAACTAGCATTTCAGGACAGTATTTCGGACCTAAAGTTTATGATGCCAATACCCATCAATTCAAACAAAATGAATGGCGAATGGGAAGCTGCCTGGATGAGCGTAAAACGCCACGACGATATAGACAGTGGAGTAATTTTTTACAAATACTTTGTTGACAACAACTGGCAGGAGGTTTATACAACCAGCAGCGGCAATTTCAACGACCTGTGCATTTTTGGCTACAATCAGGTAGTCGCGGTGGGGACCAATGGTTTGATTGCGGTTTTCGACGGGAGCAACTGGTCTGAGATCCAGCCGCTTACCAGCGAAGAGCTGCTTTCGGTGCATCTGGATGAAAACATGAACGGCTGGGCGGTGGGCCGCAACGGCACCATGCTGGAATGCACCGGAGGCACCTGGTCTGTTTACGAAAACGATGTAAACTACGACCTGAACGTTGTTTCATTTTACGACGAGTCGCTGGGCTTTATCGGCGGAAACGAAGGGGCGCTGTTGTGTACCAGCGAAAAACTTCCGGTCCCGAATACTTATTTCCCGGTTGCTGACACCAGGAATTCGCTGAAGGTTTTCCCCAACCCGGCTGCTGAAACCTTTACCATTGAGTTGGAATCACCGGCGGCAAACGCCCGTATCATCCTGACTGATCCGGCCGGCAGGCTGCTGATGGAAAAGCAGCTGCCTCCCGCGGGCCAGGGAAAACAGTTTGTCACCATGTCCGCATCCGGACTCGGATCCGGGGTTTACCTGCTTACCCTGATCCACGAAAACGGCGTCAGGACGGCGAAATTGGTGGTGAGATAAAGATGTGAAATTACCGCCCCGATGTGACAAGTTAATAGAAAACTTGTCAGGTCTTTCAGGGCACGACCCGTTTAATTCGACGTAAACTCGTTCCGGATGGTCAGATAGCCCGGATAAGCGATGGTTTGCGATCCCACCGAAATATAGGGCTTTGCCTTCAGGGTGATGCGTGTTGGCTGGTTGCCCGCGCCTGCCAGGTTCAGGCCGAAATTGGCGATGGCATCACCGCTTTTGCCTTTTAACGCCTGTTTCAGGTCGATGCTTATGGTGAGCGGAAGTATGGAAGTACCACCATTGGCTGGTATCTGCACCCGGTTTTCGTTCACGCCGCTGACCATTTCAATATCGTCAATCAGCAGGGTCCAGTCGAGGCGGTTCAACCCTGCAATGGCCTGATTGGGATTTTTCGCCTCCACATTCAGGGTGAAGTTCAGCGGCAGGCTGCCCCCTGACATGGCCGCGGTGGTTATCTTTGCAGCATCCATCAAACTCAGGTCAGAAAGCTGCCTGATCTGCTGAATATTCACCCCGGCAAGCTGGAGCTGGTCCACAGTTTTCAAACGGAATTCACATTTCGTCAGATTGGCCATTTGCTGCACCTGATTCAGAACATCACAGGCAGAAACCAGGAGCAACGTCATCATCACAGCCACAGGAAAGCGGAACTTTTTCATAAGTGTAGATTTAAAGGCAAAAATAAGTTTATACCGATTCACTGAACAAATATCAGGCCTGAAACTGATAAATGAATCTGAAATCAACTTGCTGCAGGATTAAACTCAGCACCGGCTACCTGACCTCATGCCTTTGAAGCGCGTTTGCGCTCGTGTTCGTCAAGAATTATCTTACGTAGCCTCAGTGACCTTGGCGTTACTTCAAGGTATTCATCTTTACCGATATACTCCATTGCCTCTTCAAGGGAAAATTTTATGGCAGGGGTGATGAAAATCTTCTCATCCGATCCGGATGCGCGCACATTGGTCAGCTTCTTGGTTTTGGTCACATTTACCATCAGATCATCGGGACGGATATGCTCACCGATTACCTGACCGGCATAAATATCTTCGTTGGGATGTACAAAGAAAGCGCCACGGTCCTGAAGTTTATCAATGGAGTAGGCTATGGCCTGCCCGGTTTCCATGGCGATCAGCGAGCCGTTGCGTCTTCCCTGAATTTCGCCCTTCCAGGGCTCATAAGCCAGAAAACGATGCGCCATAATGGCTTCGCCTTCGGTGGCTGTAAGAACATTGTTGCGCAAACCAATGATGCCGCGTGAAGGGATCTTAAATTCAAGGTGAATGCGGTCGCCTTTGGTTTCAATGGTTACAATCTCCCCCCTGCGCTGGGTTACCAGTTCGATCACCTTGCCCGAAAAAGCCTCCGGCACATGCACGGTAAGCATTTCAACCGGCTCATTGTCAACGCCGTCAATTTTTTTGATGATTACCTGAGGCTGACCCAGCTGCAGTTCATATCCTTCGCGCCGCATGGTTTCAACCAGGATGGAAAGATGCAGGATACCGCGCCCGTATACCATCAGCGACTCGGGTGAGTCGGTCTCCACCAGCCGCATGGCCAGGTTCTTCTCAATTTCCTTGAACAGGCGCTCGCGCAGGTGGCGCGAGGTCACAAATTTTCCTTCACGGCCGTAAAACGGAGAGTTATTGATGGTGAACAGCATACTCATTGTAGGCTCGTCAATGTGCATGGCTTTCAGGGCTTCAGGAAACTCATAATCTGAAATGGTATCGCCGATTTCAAAATCATCAATACCCAATACGGCACATATTTCTCCGGGCAAAACGTCGGTTTTTATTTTCTCTTTTCCCAGCCCTTCAAACACATACAATTCCTTTATTTTCGACTTGAATACCCGGCCGTCCTGTTTGATCAGCGAAACATTCTGTCCCCAGCGAAGCACACCACGCGACAGGCGACCCACGGCGATCCGGCCAACATAGGAAGAATAATCCAAAGAGGTAATCTGCATCTGGGTAGTTCCTTCGCTAAAAACAGGTGCCGGGATGTAATTTATGATTGTATCGAGCAGATAACTGATATCCTCAGCCGGCTGACTCCAGTCGGCCGACATCCAGCCCTCTTTGGATGAGCCATAAACAGTGGGGAAATTAAGCTGTTCTTCGGTGGCGTCGAGGTTGAACATCAGATCGAAGACGGACTCCTGCACCCCCTCCGGATCGCAATTGGGCTTATCCACCTTGTTAATTACGACAATGGGTTTAAGGTTTAGTGCCAGGGCTTTCTGCAGCACAAACCGCGTCTGGGGCATCGGCCCCTCGAAAGCATCCACCAGCAGTAATACCCCGTCGGCCATATTGAGCACGCGCTCTACCTCACCGCCGAAATCACTGTGTCCGGGCGTGTCAATAATATTGATTTTAAATCCCTTATACCTCACCGACACATTTTTCGACAAAATAGTTATGCCCCTTTCCCTTTCCAGGTCATTGCTGTCGAGGATCAGCTCCCCCATATCCTGGTTTTCCCTGAAGAGTTTCACCTGGTGCAGGATCCGGTCAACAAGGGTGGTTTTTCCGTGATCGACGTGTGCAATGATGGCTATATTCCTGATATTCTGCATGCTGACTTTTTTGTGGTAAAAATTTTTTGGAAGCGCAAAAGTACTCATAATAACAATACCTGAATTATAATGGTTTCAAAGTTTCTGGAATCAATTCTCAAAAGGGGGGATTTCGTTCTTTGATGCGCCGGAAAAAGAAAAAAAACATAGTCCAGTTGGTGATTAGATCAATCTCCTTGTTCTTGAGTGGGCTGACCTTAATTTCTGATTCAGACTTCAAAGTTTTAAAGAATTACAAGAAAATTCTGTTTACTTTACGCCGGGCTTCAGCCCGGTGAAGCGTCCCCCCGAACCTAACGGCTTTAGCCGAAAAGCCGGGAGAGGCCAAACCAGGGGAATCTCCGGGCTTGCCGGTATTTACTATTGCCGGGCTGCCTATAAACTTTTGCCACCTTTTGGGCTAAAGCCCCTGCGTTGGTCAGCGCCTGATTACCCCCGGCTCAAGCCGGGGGTAATGAACAGGAATTGAGCTTTTTCAGAAAATTCAGGATATAATGGAAATTGTATTTTAGGCTAAATAGCCTATGTATGCGTTGGTTGGCAAGAGTTCCGGATTCAGATGCCAGATTTTTGATGGACAGTAAGATAACTCTGTTTGCTTTACACCTGGCTTCAGCCCGGTGAAGCGCCCCCCCGAACCTAACGGCTTTAGCCGAAAAGCCAAGAGAGGCCAAGCCAAGGGAAGTGCCGGGCTTGTCGGTATTTACTATTGCCGGGCTGCAAATAAACTTTCGCCACCTTTTAGGCTCAAGCCCCTGCGTTTGTCAGCGCCTGATAAACCCGGGCTCAGGCCGGGGGTTATAAACCGGAATTGCGCATCTTCAGAAAATGCAGGATATAGATAACTTAATTCTTGCATTGGTTGAGCCGAAGTCCGGATCCAGACGTCAGATTACCGGTGAAAAGTCAGAAAAATCTGCTTGCATTACGCCGGGCTTCAGCCCGGTGAAGCGCCCCCCGAACCAGCCGGCTTTAGCCGAAAAGCCAAGAGAGGCCAAGCCAAGGGAAGTGCCGGGCTTGCCGGTATTTACTATTGCCAGGCTGCCGATAAACTTTTGCCGTCTTTTGGGCTGAAGCCCCCGCGTTGGCAAGGCCCCTTTTTGAATGATACAGTAGGATCATTCGGACCTGGATGAATTTTGTGCATTACCTAAGCAGTCAGGCAAAGAGGGCTGAGACATTCTGGTCTTTGGTATATTTAAGATTCTGAACATCCTCAGGCGCATCAAATAACAAAAACCCCAAAACCCGCAAAAAGCAATGAAATACATTTTTTACCTACCATAAATGAAATAGATTTACGAAATTTGTGCATTCAAATATCTGATTACCGGAATGTCAAAAGTCATTACAATTTCAGAGGCTGCATCAATAGCCATCCACAGCATGGTACTGGTTGCCGGTGCAAATGATTACCTGAACGTTACGCAAATCGCAGAAAGAATGGGTTCTTCGCGGCATCATGTGGCTAAAATCCTGCAGCGTCTGGTAAAGGAAGGTTACCTGAGGAGCAACCGTGGTCCGGCCGGTGGCTTTACCCTGAATAAGCCTGCCGGTGATGTCAGCCTCCTGGAAATTTATGAAACCATTGAAGGAAAACTCAGCGAAACATCCTGCCCGCTCGACCACCCGGTATGCCCTTTTGACAAGTGCCTGATGGGAAATATTGTTACGAAAATGGCCCGTGAGTTCAGAAAGTATATGGAGGAACAAAAGCTTTCCGATTATATTAAACAATAGGTATTTTTCCGGGCTACCCACGCCTTTCCATTACCGGATTATTTTTCTTCCCGCTAAAAATAACAGCATGCACTGCCATAAAAATGCTCAGTGGATGCACGAAAAATACATCATACTACCGGGTTCAGATTTGAGGAGAAATGAACGCGACCGGAGAACAACTTTTACGCATATCAAGCATCAGTCCGTCTGTTTTAAGCTTGATTTTCCAACCCAAACCGCTTTTTGTCATAGCACTGATCAATTATTCCAGGAATTATATCACTGCATATCAACGCTTTGAAAAAATTTAATAAAATTTTTCGAAAAAATTCGCAGCGTAATAATTAATTGTATATTTGCGTATTCAAATACCGAATTACACAAACAGTATTTAAGATGGCAAAAGTGGTTCATATCTCCGAGGCAGCTTCACTGGCGGTGCACAGTATGGCCCTTATTGCAGGCAGTAAGGAAATGCTGAACGTTAACCAGATTGCTGACTTGACCCATGCCTCGCGAAATCACCTGGCCAAGGTTATGCAAACCCTGGTTAAGAACAATTATCTTGAATCGGTCAGGGGCCCCAAAGGCGGCTTCACCCTTAAAGGCGATGCAGCCAGTATCACTCTGCTGGAAATTTACGAACTGATCGAAGGAACGCTTGAACACAGATATTGTGGTATCGGCGAACAGAAATGTCCGTTCAGAACCTGCGTATTCGGTGGGCTGGCCGACAAGTTCTCCAGAGAATTCACCAACTACCTGCGGAGTACAACATTGTCACAATTAATATAATCACTATATTTACGATGAAAAGGACCATTATTAAAATTGATGAAGATTTGTGCAACGGATGCGGCAATTGTGTACCGAATTGCCATGAAGGCGCATTGCAGATTATTGACGGAAAAGCAAGGCTGATCAGCGACCTGTTCTGCGACGGACTTGGCGCCTGTATCGGACACTGTCCCGAAGGTGCCATTGCTATGGAAGAGCGTGAGGCCGAACCCTATGATGAAATCAAGGTGATGGAGTTGATGGTTCCAAAAGGGCGCAATACTATTCTGGCACATCTTGAGCATCTCCGCGATCACAACGAAACCGAACTGCTCAAACAGGCCATCAATTATATCAAGGAAAACAATGTTGATATGAGTCCGAAGAATGGCGAAACCCAACACAACCATACCCACAATCATTCCCGTCCTCAGGCATTCGGTAACCTGAACGAGGCCAGAGCAGCAGTAGCTCCGGCAGCATCCGGATGCGGAGGCGGCTGCCCCGGATCAAAAGCCATTGACTTCAATATTGACCTGAAAAAGGTTCAGGATGCTGTAGCAGAGGCAAAAGCCGACACAACAGTTGTTTCAGGTGGTGATGCGCCTTCGGAACTCCGGCAGTGGCCCGTTCAGTTGCACCTCCTGAATCCGCAGGCGGGATACTTTAAAAATGCCGATGTGGTATTGGCTGCCGATTGCGTGGCCTTCTCGATGGGAAACTTCCACAGCAAATACCTCAAGGGAAAAACGCTTGCCATTGCTTGTCCGAAACTCGACTCAAACAAGGAATCTTACGTGGAGAAGCTTACGACAATGATCAGAGAAAGCAATATCAACACCCTGAACGTGGTGATGATGGAAGTACCCTGCTGCGGCGGATTGATGCAGATGGCACAGACAGCCAGGCAAATGTCAGGAAAGCAAATACCCATCAAAAAATGCATCATCGGTGTGCAGGGCAATGTGCTGTCGGAAGAATGGGTTTAACAGTCATCAATACGGAAACACCAAAACCTGAAAATATGAGACGATCAATTGGTACAACTTTAATTCTTCTGGCCCTGTCAGTGGCGCTTCCCGAAATCAGCAACGCGCAGTTTGTGCTTAGCGGCGAACTCCGTCCGCGTGTTGAATACAGGCATGGCTTCAAATCTCCGGCTACCAAAGACATGACCGCTGCCGCGTTTATCTCGCAGCGCAGCAGGATCAACCTGGGTTACAAAAACGAAAAAATGAAAATCGGCTTCAGCCTGCAGGATGTAAGGGTTTGGGGGGATGTTACCCAGCTAAACCTTTCCGACAACAGCTTTTCGGTACATGAAGCCTGGGGTGAATACTTCATCACTCCTACCCTCTCGCTGAAAGCCGGACGCATGGAGTTAGTATATGATGATGCCCGCATGCTGGGCAATGTGGATTGGGCGCAGCAGGGCCGCAGTCATGACATCGGCCTGCTCAAATGGGAGCCTGCTGCCTGGAAAATCCACGCCGGATTTGCATTCAATCAGGACAAAGAGCAATTGGAAAACAGAATCTACACCGTTCCGGGAAATTACAAATCGATGCAGTTGCTGTGGATTAACCGGAAATGGGATAACCTTGGCCTCAGCTTTCTGTTCCTGAACAACGGCAAACAAAACACAGAAGAAAATGGCGAGATCGTTAGTTACAACACCCGCTTCAGCCAGACTTTCGGCGGAACCGGTAATTGGGAGCTGAAGCCCCTTACCATCAGCGGCTCTATCTATAAGCAAACAGGCAAGGACGTGCCTGAAGTCGAAATCGATGCCCTGATGTACGCCCTGAGTCTGAAGTGGTCAGTCTCCAAAACACTGAGCCTTACCCCCGGACTTGAATACCTCTCGGGCACCAGTCAGAAAGATGCCGCAGATCCTGATTTCAATGGAAACAACAGCTTTAACCCGTTTTACGGCACCAACCACAAATTCAACGGTAATATGGACTATTATTATGTGGGAAACCACATCAACAGTGTAGGGTTGCAGAATATTTACCTGAAAGTGAATTACGGCAAAAACAGGATCAGCCTGGGTGCAGATCTTCATTTCTTTAACGCGGCTGCCGACATTATCGATCCGGAAAACCCCGCCGAAACGATGGATAAAAACCTTGGCCAGGAGTTAGACATTTACCTGGGATATAAACTGGCTGATAATGTGATGCTGAATGCCGGTTATTCACAATACTTTGCGACTGAATCAACCATTGCGCTTAAAGGCGGCAGCAAGGATGAAACCAGCAACTGGATCTGGGCCTCGCTCACTTTCAAGCCACAATTTCTGAACACGGCGAAATAAATTCCGGATGGATTTCAAAAAAGTTTTAATGGAGAAAACCTTAATCAATCCAATATTAACACACAAAAAAATTAAATCATGAGCATGTTTTGCTATCAATGTCAGGAGACAGCCAAAGGGACGGGCTGTACCATCAAGGGTGTCTGCGGAAAAACCGAAGATGTTGCCAATCTTCAGGATCTGCTGATGTTTGTTCTCAAGGGAATCTCGGTTTACAGCGAGAAGGCCCGGGAAAAAGGAATTGAAAATGCTGAAGTGAACAAATTTATCACCGACAGCCTGTTCACCACCATTACCAATGCCAACTTCGACCGTGCGGTTTTCATCAAACGCATCAACGAAGGTTTGAAAATCCGTGCCGCCGTTAAGGAAGTCTGCGAAAAAGCCGGTATTTCATTCAGCGGAACGCTGCCCGAGTGCGCAACCTGGTTTGCATCCACCGAAGCTGAATTTGACGCAAAAGCGCCTCAGGTGGGGGTTCTTGTCACTGAAAATGAAGATGTCCGTTCATTGCGCGAACTGCTGACCTACGGGCTCAAAGGGATGGCTGCCTACACAGAGCACGCTTTCAATCTGGGTTTTGAAGACCCCGCGCTTTATGCCTTTATGCAACGCGCCCTGGTAGCCACCCTCAATGATAACCTGAGTGCAGATGAACTCGTCGGCCTGGTGATGGAATGCGGAAAGTCCGGCGTAACCGCCATGGCCCTGCTCGACAAAGCAAACACAAGCAGCTACGGGAATCCTGAGATTACCAAAGTAAACATCGGCGTCGGCACAAAGCCCGGCATCCTGATCAGCGGTCACGACCTGAAGGATATGGAAGAGTTGCTGAAGCAGACCGAAGGCACCGGTGTGGACGTATACACCCACAGCGAAATGCTTCCGGCCAACTACTACCCTGCTTTCAAGAAATACAGCCACTTCGTGGGCAACTACGGAAGCTCATGGTGGAAACAGAAAGAAGATTTTGAAACCTTCAACGGCCCCATCCTCTTCACCACCAACTGTATCGTACCTCCGCCCGTAAATGCAAAATACAGGGATAAAGTCTATACCACAGGAGCTGCCGGTTTCTCAGGTTTCAAACACATCGCCAACCGCGAAAACGGCAGGATGAAGGATTTCAGCGAGATCATCGCGCATGCAAAGCAATGTGCCCCGCCTGTGGAAATTGAAAAAGGTGAGATCATCGGAGGATTCGCCCATGCACAGGTATTTGCCCTTGCCGACAAGGTGGTAGAAGCCGTAAAATCAGGCGCCATCCGCAAGTTTTTTGTAATGGCCGGATGCGATGGCCGTATGAAGGACCGCTCCTACTATACCGAGTTTGCTGAAGCCCTGCCAAAGGATACCGTTATCCTGACCGCCGGTTGTGCGAAGTACCGCTATAACAAACTGCCTTTGGGCGATATCGGCGGAATACCCCGCGTACTCGACGCCGGTCAGTGCAACGACTCCTATTCGCTTGCCGTTATTGCCCTGAAGCTGAAGGAAGTATTCGAGCTCAACGACATCAACGAGCTGCCGATTGCCTACAACATCGCATGGTATGAGCAGAAGGCCGTGATCGTGCTGCTGGCGCTGCTCTACCTGGGCGTTAAGAACATTCACCTTGGCCCCACCCTTCCGGGATTCCTTTCACCCAACGTAGCCAAAGTGCTGGTTGAGACCTTCGGAATCGCTGGAATAGGAACCGTGGACGAAGACATGAAACTTTTCCTGAATTAATGAATACCTGAATCCCGTGATGCCTGCCGGTTAGCTACAGCCGGCAGGCGCTTCCGGGAAAAACCAAACACTAACTGAAAACCTGAAACCATGAGCGAATTGATCAACAACTCGGAACAACGGAAATCACAACTCAAGGAAATCATCCTCAAACTGCATAAAGGCGGCCATCAGGAAGAGGTTCGCCGCGAGCTGATGGAAACCCTCAGCCAGATCCCTTACGGGGAAGTGGTGGAAGTGGAACAGGAACTGATTGCCGAAGGGCTGCCTGAAGAGGAAGTACTTCGTTTATGCGACGCTCACTCTGCCGTTTTACAGGGCAACATCGACCTGAGCGGATCAAAGGAAATCCCCGAAGGTCATCCCGTGGATGTATTCAAAAAAGAAAATGAAGAACTGCTCAAGACCACTGCAGCAGCCAGAGCCATACTTAATGAAATAAAGGATGGCAGCGCAGAATTCTCCGCGGCTTCCGTACTGAAGCTCAGGGGATTGTTCAACAGCCTGTTTGATGCCGACAAGCATTACCAGCGCAAGGAATACCTGTTGTTCCCTTATCTGGAAAACAAAGGGATTACCGGTCCGCCCAAGGTAATGTGGGGCAAGCAGGACGAGATCAGGGAACTGATCAAAGGAAGCATTGAAATTTTGCAACAGAAAGACATTACCCGCGAAGAGCTGCTGGCTTCGGCTGAAATTGTTTTTGAACAAGCCCTTTTCGGAATCGACGATATGACGGTGAAAGAAGAGCAGATCCTCTTGCCCATGGCCATGGATAAACTCACCGACACCGAGTGGTACGAAATCAGCAAGCAGTCCGTTGAAATCGGATTCTGCCTTTACGACCCGAAAGTAAACTGGAAACCTGCCTGGGCCGCCGAATCAGGCGTAAATGAAGCCCAGAAATCGGGAAGCCACATTCAGCTGCCTTCCGGGAGTTTCAGCGCTGCCGAACTGCTGGCCATCCTGAATACCATTCCCGTTGACATGACCTTTGTGGATAAAGACGATAAGGTTAAATACTTTACCCAGGGTGCCGAACGCGTATTTCAGCGCAACCGCGCCATCCTGAACCGCGATGTAAGGC
>JABNAD010000996.1_pt1 | contig 12179 bp, 10 predicted proteins | sample 7240381 | NCBI WGS metagenome assembly JABNAD01 (sample SAMN11332834, study PRJNA596920) | anaerobic digester metagenome | biome: digested sludge; isolation source: digested sewage sludge-derived enrichment culture grown on H2/CO2 | place: Germany: Goettingen | reverse complement strand
GCCGTGCCCTGCTCGCCGGAGATGACCTCGGCCAGCCGCGCCCGCACCTGGGGGTAACCGGCATTGGGCATGTAGCCGAAGGCGAAGGGCTTGCAGGCGTCGTCGGCCAGCTCGCGCAGGCCTTCGGCCACGGCCGCGGGCGGAGCCAGGTCCGGGTTGCCCAGGCTGAAGTCGTACACGTTCTCGGCCCCGTACTTCTTCTTGAGTTCGATGCCGGCCTCGAACATGCGTCGAATCCACGACGACCTCGACAGGTAACCCTCAACTTGCGAACAAAGCATGATATTTCTCCTTCACGGCCCGGTCTTCAGGGGATGTCCAGGCCGGTCTTTCTGTATTCACCGAGTTTGTTGCGCAGGGTGCGCACGGAAATTCCAAGCAGCTCCGAAGCCTTGGTGCGGTTCCCGGAGGTCCTGTCCAGGCTTTTCATGATGAGCTGCATCTCCATTTCCTGGATGGTCGGGATGCGGCCGCCCTCTTCAAAGGAAATGGACGGAGCCTGGACCGGGGCGGCGCTGCCTGCCGCATCCCCGGCATCCTCGGCCTCCTCGTCCTCCGGCGACCAGTCCTGGCCGTCCATGAGGAAGTGCACCGGCCGGATGGGGCCGCCGCCGGCCAGGAGCACGGCCCGCTCCATGAGGTTCTGGAGTTCGCGCACGTTGCCCGGCCAGTCGTGGGCCATGAGCCACTGCCTGGCGTCGTCCGAGAGCTGCAGGGCGCCCAGACCGTATTCGCGGGAGTTGCGGCGGATGAAGAAATCGGCCAGGAGCAGCACGTCCTCGCCGCGCTGGGCCAGAGGCGGCAGGCGCAGGGGGATGACGTTCAGGCGGTAGAAGAGGTCCTGGCGGAACTCGCCCCTCTCCACGCTCTGCTCCAGATGGCGGTTGGTGGTGGCCAGCACGCGCACGTCGACCTTGACGGTCTCGACGCCGCCGACGCGGTCGATCTCGCTCTCCTGCAGGGCGCGCAGGAGCTTGGCCTGCAGGGGCAGGGCCATCTCGGAAATTTCGTCGAGGAGCAGCGTGCCGCCGCTGGCCAGCTCGAACTTGCCGAGCTTGCGCGAGATGGCACCGGTGAAGGCGCCCTTCTCGTGACCGAAGAGCTCGCTCTCCAGCAGATGCTCGGGCAGGGCCGCGCAGTTCACGGCCACGAAGGGCCCGTTCTCCCGGCCAGAATGGGCGTGGATGAAACGCGCGAACATCTCCTTGCCCGTGCCCGACTCGCCGGAGATGAGCACCGTGGCCTTGGACGCGGCCACCTGCCTGGCCAGGGCCAGGACACGCATCACGGCCGGGTGCCGGCCGATGATGGACACCTCGCGCGGCTTCCCCTGGGGCGGCACGACGGGCGTGGCGGGGGCGGATGGACCGTCAGCGGGCAGGGCGGCCTGGACCTTCTCCCAGGTCAAGGGGCAGAGCCAGTAGTCCTGGGCGCCCAGTTCCATGAACAGGCGGGCCTCGTCGGCACTGCCCTTGTCCGTGAAAACGATAACCGGGAGAGGGGTGTCGGACTGCCGCACGGTTTCGAGCAGATCCTGGGCGCGGTATCCGGGCAGGCTCGGCAGGGTGAAGACGAGATCGGCCTTGCGCCCCTCAATGACCTTCAGGGCCGAGGCACGGTCCTCGACGACCATGGCCTGGCAGTCATGGGCCTTGAACTGCGCATGGAGCGGGGAAACAAGTTCCGATCGTGAAATGAAGAGGATACGCTTGGCCGCCATATCCGCGCACGCTATCTTTTCCAAGGCCTCTTTGCAATACGGGCCGGGCCAGGCGGCTTGCCCGCCCCCGGCCCTTCTGCTAGGGCTGGAGCGGACTTTCCGTGACCGCCCATCATTTTATCAGGTACATTCTTTCATGAATCCCAAGGATCTCAAACAACTGCTGCGCGATGTCGCGGCCGGAACCGTCTCCTGCGAAACGGCGGCGCAAGCCATCACCGGCTGCGGTCACGATGGGCTGCACCTCGACCCCGGTCGTTTCGAGCGCACCCGAGTGGGCGAGGTGGTCTACGGACAGGGTAAGACCCTGGAGCAGATCGCCGCGTCCCTGGACGCCCTCGGGCGGCACCACCCCGTCCTGGCCACCAGAATCGCCGAGGGACAGGGCCGGGAACTGCTGCGCATCTTCCCGCACGGATGCCTGTGGGAGGAGGCCCGGCTCTTCAGCCTGGGCGCGGACCTGCTCGCGCCGGACCCCAGGGCGCCCGAGTCGGACGTGCTCATCGTCACGGCCGGCTCCTCGGATCTGCCCGTGGCCCGCGAGGCTCTGGGCACCGCCAGGTTCCTCGATTTGAGCGCGCACCTGGTCTCCGACGTGGGCGTGGCCGGCCTGCACCGCCTGGAGCGGCATCTGGACACCCTGCGCCAGGCCCGCGTCGTCATCGCCGTGGCCGGCATGGAGGGAGCCCTGCCGAGCGTCCTGGGCGGCCTGGTCAAGGCCCCGGTCATTGCGGTCCCGACCTCGACGGGCTATGGGGCCAACTTCGCCGGCCTTACCCCGCTTCTGGCCATGCTCAACTCCTGCGCGCCGGGCGTGGGCGTGGTCAACATCGACAACGGCTTCGGGGCGGCCGTGCTGGCGAAGAAAATTTTGGGTCAAAACGGGTAACCATGCGCAAACCGGTTCTGTTTCGGGTCACGAACAACCTCAAGGTGGGCGGCGTCCAACGCAGGCTGCGGGCGCTCCTGCCGCTGCTCACGGAGCACTATGACGTCCACGTCGTGACCTACAAGGACAAGGGCGTGTTCTTCGACGAGCTGGCGGCCTTGGGCGTGCGGACGCACTTCCTGCCCCGCAAGGGCCACTGGGACCCGCTGGCCATCTCCAGGCTGGCCCGGCTGTTCCGGGAACACAAGGCCGACATCGTGCACACCCACTCCTTCGGCGGCAATATTTTCGGAATTCTGGCGGCAGCCCTGGCCCATGTGCCCGTACGCATCGGCCAGGTCCACCTGAGCGAGTTGCACTGGTACGGCTCCACCGCCCTGCGGCGCCGGAAACAGATGCTGGAGGAAACGCTTGTCCACCGCCTCTTTTCGCACAAGGTGCTCTTCGTCTCCCGCGAATCGCGCGACTATTTCCAGCGGCATACGGGCCTGGCGGACTCCATGCTGCAGGTCCTGCACAACGGCCTGACCCTGCCGAACAAAGTGGCCCCGGCCTCACGGGAAGAACTGGGCGTGTCGAAGGACCGGAAACTGGTCGGCTTCGTCGGGCGCCTGTCCCGCGGCAAGGGTGTCGAAAAATTCCTGGACATGGCGCGCGAGGCGTGCCTCCAGGCTCCGGGCCGATTCCACTTCGTCGTCATCGGCGACGGGGACGGCCTGCCTGGGCACAGGGAATGGGTCCGCGAACACGGTTTGGAGCAGGACGTCACCTTTCTGGGCGAACGCCGCGACATCCACCGCTGCTACGCAGCCCTGGACTGCCTGGCCTTCTGCTCGGAGCCGGGCGTCGAAGGCATGCCCGGCGTGGCCCTTGAAGCCTGCGCCCACGGCCTGCCCATTCTGGCATCGAGAACGGCACCCCTCGAAGAGATCCGGGACTACTACGACCGCATCGCCTTCATGGACATGCGACGGGCAGCCGATCAGCTCCAATCCGCCATGGCCCTCCCGGCAGCCGACACCGCGGCGCTTTGGGCCGAGTTCTCCATTGAAGCGATGCGGGACAGGACCATCGCCCTGTACAGCGACCTGGCCAGGCGGGCAGCGGCATGAGCCTCCTTTCCCTGGCGCAGGCCGCCTTGGGGGGGAGCATCCCCGTACTGTGCTACCACCAGGTGCGGCCGGCCAGCGGCATGACGCCGGAAAAATTCGGCAGCCATCTGGATCTGCTTGCCAGGATGGGGCTGGAGAGCATCAACCTTGTTCACCTGCTCGACATCATCCAGGGCAAACGGCGCATGACCGGGCCATCGGTGGTCCTGACCTTCGACGACTGCACGTTGGACAACTGGGTCTATGCGGTGCCGGAGCTGCTGCGACGCGGCATGTGCGCCGCCTTCTTCGCCGTCACGGACTTCCTGGCGCCAGGCAAGGCTCGCCCGCGTGCGGACCAGGGCGGCCAGGGCACAACCGTGCCTTCCCTTGGCGAGATCATGCGCAGAGCGATCCAGGGGCATTTCGAAGGCTTCATGAACCATGACGAGGTCCGGGCCATGGTTCGCGAGGCAGGGATGGAGGTCTATTCGCACTCGGCAGCGCATCAGGCCTGCTTCATAAATCGGGTTCGGCAAGGCGTTCTGGGAGACAACCGGCACTGGAGCCATGAGGCCCTGTGCGGGCCGGCTCCTGCGGACACCCCCGTCCACACCGTCGGCAGCGCATACGCACATGCCGGCTTCGGCCTTGACTGGGACGGCCGCCCGCTGACCTTGGCAACGCCCGAAGAGCGCATGGCCTTCTGCCTTGATGATTTCAGCAGCAGCAAGGGGCATTTGGAGAGGATTCTCGAAAAGCCCTGCCCCTTCCTCTGCCTGCCGTGGGGGGAATTTGACGACATCACCCTGGAAGCGGCCAGGCAGGCAGGATTTGAAGGCGTGCTGAATCTTCAGGCCGGATACGTCGGGCCGGGAACGGCCCCCCTTCGCATTGGGAGGCTGGCGGTCAAGGACCGCAAAAGCCGCTCCTGGCTCGGGGCCAAGACGGCCCTTCTGTCCACAAGGCCCACTGCTTCGCTGGTCCGGGGAAGACGACCAACGGGGCGAACGTGAACATCTGTTTCGTCAACTCCACAAACAAATGGGGCGGCGTCAAGAGCTGGACCCTGGACGTTGCCTGCGGTCTGACCAAACGGGGCCATCACGCCGTCATTGTCGGACGCCCCGGCCCCTTCGTCGACAAGGCGCACGAGATGGGCTTGGAAGCCCTGGGGCTCTCCTTCGGCCCGGATTTCAACCCCCGACTGATTTCGCGCTTCCTGGGGATGTTCCGCAGGGGAAAGATCGATCTGGTCGTTGTCAACGTCGGCAAGGACATGCGTTCCGCCGGCGTAGCGGCCAGGGTTCTCGGCATTCCTGTCGTGCACCGGGTGGGGCTGGCGGGCGACATGCTGAACACCTGGAAGGTGCGCCTGATGCACAAATGGGTGCGCCCCTCCATCCTTGTCCCCTGCGAGCAGATCAAGAACGGCATGCTGCAGGAACTGCCGTATCTCCGGCCGGAAGAGGTCACGGTGATACTGACCGGCAAGGAGCCGGCTCCAGAGCCGCCGGCCACGGTGCACTCCCCTTTGCGCTTCATCTCCACCAGCCAGCTCAACGCGGACAAGGGACACAAGGATGTTCTTGAGGCCCTGGCCGGACTGAAAAAACTCGGGTACGATTTTTATTATGATATTGTGGGGACCGGACGCATAGAAACTGAATTGAAAGCGTTGGCCTCCCGACTCGACCTTGACGACAGGATTGTGTGGCATGGATTTCAGAAGGATGTGAGGAGCACGCTACGAAAATCGGACATTTTTCTTCTCCCGTCCTACAGCGAGGGACTTCCCAACACCTTGCTTGAAGCCATGGCAGAAGGACTGGCGTGCGTGGCCAGGGATACCGGCGGAGTCAACGAAGTCTGGCCGCACCAGGTTCAACGCCTGCTGCTGCCCGCTTCTTCCGGCTCACAACATGTCGCAACCATCCTGAAAAGCCTGCTCGAAACCGAAGTCGAGGATATCCTGGCACTCGGCCAAATTTTCTGGAACGCGGCCAGTGAGAATTCGCTGCGCATCATGTCCGACAACATTGATTTTTTTTTCCAGGCACGAGGAGCTTGCCGGTGATTGAACTTGGCCCCCCGATCGTCAAAGGCGGCTGGTGCGAAATTCGCGCCGTGGTCGGCCAGCCCGACCTCTGCGCCAAAGTATTGATCCAGAAACGCAGGTTCAAGGGAGGGCGTCCCGATCCTGATGAAATTGTGAATGCCAAATACGGAATCAGAGACTTTCTCGAATACGAATGGCAAAACTACATGAAGATTCTGGCTGTCTGCCCAGCAGAACTCCGCCGCCATTTTGTGCACATTCACGGAATTGAAACAACTCAGGAAGGCGTCAAGGCGCTCGTCATGGACGTGGTACGTGATGACAGAGGGGAAATCGCGCCAAGCCTCGTCAAAAACACGCGCATGCTCAGTCCTGAATTCTGGACGACATTGGAACGAATTCGGCGTGAAGTCTTTGTACGCCACGCTATTGATCATTTTGGAATCGTCCCTCGCAACATCCTGGTAAAGTCACCGGAATGTCCGGTCTTCATTGACTTTCAAACCGGCAGAGAGCGCTACAGAGGGCAATTTTGGTTACGCTGGCCCTTCTTTGTCCGGGCCAAGACCAACCGCTGTTTCCGCAAACTGTACAAGGAGATGGGCATTGCCGAAAGGCTGCCTGACAAATCATGAAACTCCTGGAAAACCATACCGTAAAGCTGCTTCGGCGCAGCCTGAGCTATTTTTTGCCGTACAAACTGCTTATTGTCGCGTCCTTCGCGGCCTTGGGCATAGTCGCCCTCAGCACAGCCGGCGCAGCCTATTTGGTCCAGCCGGCCCTTGACGAAATTTTCATCAACAAGGATCAGACCGCGCTGGTCCTTGTCCCCTTTCTGCTTGTCGGCGTCTTTCTCGCCAAGGGGCTCGGACTTTTCGTCCAGAAATATCTCATGTCCTACTGCGGAACCAAAGTCCTTGAGCAACTGCGGTATGAGTTGTTCGCGAAGATCATCTGCCTGCCCTTGGATTTTTTTGGTGAGACGCGCGTCGGCATGCTCATGTCGCGCATCATCAGCGACGTTAATCTGATCAGCGCCAGCCTGCCTGAACTCATCCGCATCATTCAGCACAGTTTGACCATGGTTGGGCTGATCGGTCTGGTCCTCTACAGGGATGCACAATTGGCATTCTGGGCCTGCCTGGTTTTTCCCCTGGCCGTGTACCCAGTCATTTATTTTGGGAGAAAATTGCGCAAAATCGGACGCAAATACCAATCGGAGCTTGCCGACATCTCCTCCCATCTGCAGGAGAGCTTCAACGGGTTGCGGGTGGTCAAGGCCTTCGCTTCCGAAGAGTTTGAAAAGAACAAATTCAGACTCGTCAGCAACAATCTGGCTCGCATCGGCATCAGGGGCAAAATGTACAACCAGCTCTCCTCTCCTATCATGGAACTCATTGGAGCAGTCGGGGCCGGGTTGGTCATCTGGTATGGAGGGAGCCAAGTCGTCGCAGGGCATCGAACCCCTGGAGAATTCTTCTCCTTCATGACGGCTCTGATCATGCTGTACGATCCCTTCAAATCCATCAGCCAAGCCAACAACACCATCCAGCAGGCCATGGCCGGGGCGGAGCGCGTCTTCGAAATTCTTGATTCGACAGATCTTATTGAAGAAACCGGGGGCACGATTGAATTTAACCCTCCGTTCAGCACCTTGTCCTTTGAGCGAGTGAGCTTTTTCTATCCGGGATCGCCGGAGCCGGCGCTGAAGGACATCGACCTGACAATCAATGCAGGTGAGCGCATCGCCCTGGTAGGCCAGAGCGGCGCCGGCAAGACGACTTTTGCGCACCTGGTGCCGCGTTTTCACGATTGCACGGAGGGTGTGATTCGCCTGAACGGCCGCCCATTGCGCGACTACACGCTGGCCAGCCTGCGCACGAATATTGGCATCGTGTCTCAGGACCCGTTTCTCTTCAATCTTTCGGTACGAGACAATATCGCCTACGGGCAACCGGGCACGGACCAAATACTGGTGGAGCAGGCTGCAAAGGCAGCCTACGCCCATGACTTCATCATGGAACTGCACCAAGGCTACGACACGGTCGTCGGCGAAAAAGGCGTGAAGCTCTCAGGGGGACAGAAACAGCGTCTGACCATTGCCAGGGCCATCATGAAGAACCCTGCGCTTTTGATCCTGGACGAAGCCACTTCGGCTCTGGACACTGAATCCGAGCGCATCGTCCAGCAGGCGCTGGACAACCTCATGAAGGGGAGAACCAGCATTGTCATCGCTCATCGCCTCTCCACCGTACTCTCCGCAGACCGGATTATTGTCATGCGCGATGGCGAAATCGTCAGCCAAGGCACCAACGAACAACTCCTGCAAAACTGCCCCCTGTACACCAAACTCTACACGCTCCAGTTCGAAGGTCAAAAATGAACGAGTCCTATGCAATAGTTACGAGCGCTGACGAAGGTTACGCCCACTTTGTCAGAAACCTGGCAGAAAACTGCTTGCGGACATTTGGAAAAAAACTCGTGGTTTACGATCTCGGAATATGCGAGGACACAAAAAAGACAATTAACGCGCATTTTATTGAATTCAAGACAAGCACGGAATACAAAAATATCAACTCGAAAAATAGCATTAAAGCAACACATAAACCGAAATGCATTCTCGACTATTTTTACAGATCACAGCAGAAATTCTTGTTTATTGACGCAGATTGCCTCTTTACGGAGCGCCCTTTTTTTCCCGATGCTGACATCTGTCTAACTTTCAGGATATATTCCGAACAGACGGCAAGCGACTTTCGCAAAAATGGAATCATCAACAGCGGAGTCATACTGATAAACCCCCTCTCGAACAATAAGGCCGGGTTGGAAAGCCTGCTCAAGAATTGGATTTCAAGATGCGAAAAAGACCAGGACTCGACAGACCAAAAAGCCCTGAGCGACATATTGCTCAACATTAACGACATAATATCCCCTGGAAAAAAATACAGATTTGAAAATGCAGAAATCTTGATTCTTGAGTCTGAATTTTTCAATGATGTCAAAAGAAGAACCGGGAGCATACTCCACTTCAAGGCTGCCTCGAGAAGAACTGAAAAAATGCAGGAATATCTCTTATTCTACAAATTAACAAAGTTCAACGCACTCTTAAAAGCATTCATATATGCGAACAGACTTCTTCTAGGATTTAAAAGGAAAATAAATCCGGAAAGATACAAAACACGCTTCCTCAAAGAGATGTCATAGAATGAATGATCAATTTTTGCACAGATGCAATTTCAACATTTTCAACAACTCATTTTATGACAAAGATAATCTAAGCTTATTTTCTATCAATTTGCTCCGTTTTGGATTTTGCATATTCATCCTGACACTCCCTATCGGAAAAGCACCTTCCAATATTGGATCAGTTACTGCTCTAATCGGATTAATCGGATACTATTCAACAAAATATCGTGAATCAAATCTTTGTGCTCTCGGGCGAATAAAATGGGTTTATTTTCTATTCATCTCTTTTTTATTTTTTAAAATATTTCATAATATCAACATATCAAACGGCTGGTACGGATTCCAGACAAATATCAACGGCGCTTTTACACTCCTCCTCATTGGTCTGGAATTTATACGGAATGAAAAAGACATCAAACTGCTCGTCATTCTTTTCGCAATCGCAGGATTTTATGAAGGGCTTGACGGGATATATCAATACGTCACAGGCTTTGACCTGATACGGGGAGATGCACCTCTCGGCGGACCAACGGGGATTCGACTGACAGGATCCTTTAAAACATATCGCGTCGGGAACTACATGTCACTGGTTCTTCCAGTGGCCCTTGCAACCTGGTTCATTTTGCCGTCAAGATGGAGCAAGCAGACAAGGTACGCATTCTTGGCGACCGTACTTGCACCCGGCATTTTTCTGCTGGTGGGTTCTCAGACCAGGAGCGGACTTCTGGGCTTTCTTGTGGCTACCATTGCCACCCTTGTCCTGCTCAACGCCATTTCCTGGAAAGGGCTTGCCTGTAGTGGCGCAGTCTTGGCGGGAGGACTGCTCTTCATCAAGCGCACTTCATTTGAAATGATCATGCAGGACGGACGCATCAAAGAACTCTGGCCTTTTGCCTGGAAGGTCTTTGAAAGCGCCCCGATTCTCGGCGTAGGTCTTAACAGTTACAACCCTGGAGTCCATGCCTTGGGGCTCAAGTTTCAGATGCATTCGCAAAGCATCCAGCACCCCCACAACATCTATCTGCAATTCTTGTGTGAAATGGGCTTAATAGGACTTGGCATCCTGCTTTTCTTTCTGCTGTCCTATATGCTGTGGAGCCTTCGCAAAATTATCATCGCTCGGACAGCTGATGAATCAAGAGCATGGAAACTGACCGCATGCTTCTGGGCCACTTTCCTCGGGTTCATGGCGTCAGGCTTGAGTGCCCACGACTTCTTCCGGACATGGTGGCTCGGCATGGCGTTCTCAATCCTTGGAATCATCATGGGGTGCGGGCTGGTGCTCCAAAAAAGCAACAAAATCAGCACGCACCCCTGCAGCGAAATACTTCACCGGGAGTCTTGAGCAAGATATAAATATCAAGCCAGACAGACCAATTGCGGACATAGAATGCGTCCAGTCTGACGCGTTCTGAATACGAGGTCCCGCTCCTACCCGACACCTGCCACAGCCCGGTCAGACCAGGCTTGACTTTCTTGTAAAGGACAAACCCGCCCTCATATTTATCTACCTCGTCCCAGACAATAGGCCTCGGCCCGACCAGACTCAAATCACCACGAACGACATTCCAAAGCTGCGGCAACTCATCCAGACTGGTTCGGCGGAGAAAGCGTCCCACACGGGTGACGCGCGGGTCGCAAGACAGCTTATGCATTTCTTCCCATTCAGCACGCAAGCCGGGATCTGTCTGAAGACACTCCTCCAACACAACGTCGGCATGCGGGACCATTGTTCGGAACTTCCAAATAACTATATCTTTTCCACCACGTCCGATCCGTTTATGCCCGAACAATATGGGCCCCTTGGAATCAAACTTAATGGCGGCGGCGATTACGGTGGAAAGCAGAATGATCAACGGCGAAAAAAGAATAATCATCGCCAACTCAGCCCCCCGTTTGATCCACTGCCTTCTAGGGTCAAGAAGCTTCTGGAGTACTTCAAGACCGAGGATTCCGCCCATGTCGAAAGCGGAAATCCAAAGCGACGACGCACCGAACAAGTCGGGAATTATGATCAACCGCCTGAAATCAGACGCCGGCCCTTGCAGCACCTCTACAAGCCTTGCTGGGCTAATGCCCGGCATGGCCACAATCGCCGTAATCCCTGGGCACTCTTCAACCACTTTCTTGGCCGCGTGCAATGGCCCGATCACAGGCAACCCGTTACACCTCGTCCCGAACTTTTGTGGATCATCATCAAAAAAAGCGACCGGCCTCAGACACAACCGGTGTTCACGTTCAAGAGCAGCCGCTACGGCACGTCCCGTCTTTCCGGCACCCAATATCACAGCTGGATGCCCCCAACGCCTCCAATTTTCCACCTTGCGCCGAAGCATGGTCCGAAAAAAAGGCACTGCGCCCATAACCCCCAACCAAGCCATAACAAAAATACCGCGGGAGTACTGATCACTCTGTTTGGAAATGAAAATCGCGCCAAGCAAAATCAAAAAAATCAACGATGTTGACTGCGTTATTTTTTTCAGTTCCTCTGGCGGACTCAACAATATACCTGGATACAGCCCAGCTATGGCGTACGCCGCTGGAAAAAGGAGCAAAAACGGGATCATATTCCAATAAAGCGAAAAATCAAATGTTGCTCCCAGAGTATATCTCGTAACAACGCTTAGACACCATATCAGCACAAGGGCGATAATATCCGAGACAAATAAGAGTCCAGAGACTCTGAGTCCCGAGAAAACGCCTTCCTTGGGCAATAAAGATGAAAAATCCTGATTAAACACCATTCTTTCCGTCCTGCGCGACACGTCGTTATCTCATTGAAAGTCCATGTTTCTGAAGTTGTGTCTGGATCACCTTCATAATCTCAGACCGAAATCTCGTCTGCCCAAAATTGATGGCATGCGCACGGATTTCTTCGGGCTGAAATTGGCCCAACATGCCTTCAAAACGAGCAACAGCATCCATTAACGCCTTTTCAGTCTGCTCATGAAAGAAAATTCCGGTCTTTCCCTCGACTACGGTTTCGAGAGCCCCGCCCTTGCCATAAGCTATAACCGGCCGACCTGATGCCATGGCTTCCACCGGCACTATGCCAAAATCCTCTTCGCCCGGAAACACCAGCGCCTTGCACCGCGAGTAATGATCCCGCAAAACTTCCAATGGTTGGCGCCCCAAAAAATCGACATTTCGTCCGGCTATAGCGCGCAAATTTCGCATTTCCTCGCCTTCACCGATGATGACCAGACGCTTCCCGGATCGCGTGAAGGCCTTAAC
>JABNAD010000118.1_pt3 | contig 12185 bp, 9 predicted proteins | sample 7240381 | NCBI WGS metagenome assembly JABNAD01 (sample SAMN11332834, study PRJNA596920) | anaerobic digester metagenome | biome: digested sludge; isolation source: digested sewage sludge-derived enrichment culture grown on H2/CO2 | place: Germany: Goettingen | reverse complement strand
AAACGTTGGACATTAGTAACATGTAACGCGTAACGCGTCACAAAGAGAGAGGAAGTAAGAGGAATACATAAATCCGTGTTAATTCGTAAAACCCGTGTTATCCGTGTTCCATGTCACCTGTCACAAATAATTAATTAAAAGGAAATCAGAAAAAACTAGATACCATGAAGGCAAAGGAGCTTTTTGTAGTAGCAGCTGTTGCCGTTGCGCTTGCAGCCTGCGGAAAAAAGGAGAGTACCCAGCAGCAGGAGAGCAGCACCCCTGTGGTAGCCGTTGCGCTGGCCACCGAGAAGGAGTACACTCCACAGCTAACCTACACCGGAACCGTTTTTGCAGCGCGCGAGGCTAACCTTGGCGCTTCGCTACCGGGAAAGGTAGAGCGTATTCTGTTTACCGAGGGGCAACATGTTAGTAAGGGCGACCTTATTGTGGAGCTCTCGGACGAGATGCTTACCCAAGCACAAATTGAGTACGAAACCATTAAAAAGGACTACGAGCGCGTATCGCGACTAAGAGAAAAGGGTAGTATCTCCGAAATGGAGTACGACCACATAAGGGCAAAGTACGAAGCATCGAAGGCTAAAACGGAGATGATTCGCAAGAACACGCAGGTTCATGCTCCTTTCTCGGGCGTTCTTGTTGAGCGGATGATGGAAGAGGGCGAGGTTTACTTCCTTAACCCCGGACTGGAACCGGGCTACTCCATGCGCTCTGGCATAGTTAGGCTGATGCAGCTAGACCCCGTGCGCATTGAGTTTGAGGTTAACGAGAAGCAGCTTGGTGATGTAAAGGTGGGCCAAAAGGTAACGGTTACGCTAGATGCCTTTGTGGGAGAATCGTTTGCTGGGAGTGTGAAGAGCATTAAGCCAATGCTTTCTACCATATCTAGAACCGCAACGGCCGAGGTCTCTATAGCAAACCCCAATACCAGAATAAAGCCAGGCATGTACGCCAATGTAACCGTTATGCTTGCGCCACAAAAGGCGGTATTTGTGCCCATTAAGAGCCTTTACCGTGTTGCTGGCACAGCACAGGATTACCTCTTTACCGTAACCGATGGCATTGCAAATCAGGTTCCTGTTGAGCGTATTGTTACCATTGCCGATATGGTGGCCGTAAAGGGCATTAGCGCCAATCAGCAGGTAATAGCCGAGGGTAAGAATCGCGTAACCGATGGGCAAGCCGTAACGGTTAAGAAGTAGCCCAGCAAATCAATCAATATCAACATAAAAGTAAAACACTAAACAGCATATAGCCATGAGATTACCTGAAGTAGCCGTTAAACGGCCAGTGGCAACCGCAATGCTTTTTGTGGCAATGCTAATCTTCGGATTGGTCTCCCTTTGGAAGTTACCGCTCGATGTGCTTCCAGAACTTGAGCTGCCAACCCTTACCGTTATTACCGTTTATCCGGGTGCTGCTGCCGATGAGGTAGAGGAGCAGGTAACCCAGGAGCTGGAGTCCATTCTATCGGGAACGGAGCATCTAAAGGAGATTACGTCGCAATCAAAGGAGAACGTATCGTTTATTGCCTTGCAGTTTGATTGGGGTACCGATATTACCGCTGCCGCAAACAACGCCCGCGACCTTATTGAGCTGGTTAAGAACAAGCTTCCCAACGAGGCGCGCAACCCGGTTATATTTAAGGTTAACTCCAGCATGATGCCCATTCTGGTTTACGGTGTAACCGCAAATGAGAGCTACAACTCGCTTAACCAGATACTAGAGGATGAAATTGCCAGTCCGCTGCGCAAAGTACCCGGCGTTGGAACGGCCCTTATTATTGCAACCCCAATTAGGGAGATAAAGGTTAACGTAAATCCCAATGCGCTAAAGGCGTATAACCTCTCCATATCGCAAATATCAACAGTGCTAAAGGCCGAGAATATATCTATTCCCGGCGGTAACATTAAGGTGGGCGAGAGCGATTTTGCCATCAGGGTACCCGGCGATATTGAGTCGTTGGACCAGCTGCGCAACATCGCCCTAATCAACTTTAACGGAAACGTAATTAGGCTAAAGGATGTGGCCACGGTTACCGATGCCTTTGCCGAGAAGGATGAGTTTGCCCGCACCACAAACGGACGTGGCGCAGCGCTTATGATTCAGAAGCAGAGCGGCGAGAACACGCTAAACGTGGTAAACGCAGTGCGTGCTAAGGTTGCCGAGCTGCAAAAGAAGCTTCCGGCCGATGTTAAGATTGAGGAGGTGATGAAATCCGATGAGCTGGTAACGGAGAGTATCCGCAGCTTATCGTCGTCGCTATGGTACGCCATGTTCTTTGTGGTTATTGTGGTGTTTGCGTTCCTGCGCAACTGGCGACAAGGTTTTATAGTATTTCTAACCATCCCATTCTCGCTTATTAGCGCGTTTATTGTGATGTACGCCATTGGCTGGACAATCAACATCTTCAGCCTTATGTCGCTAATTATTGCCGTGGGTATGGTGGTTGATAACGCCATTGTTGTGCTGGAGAATATCACCCAGCACATAGAGAAGGGTGCAAAGCCAAAGCAGGCCTCCATTTTTGGTACTGGCGAGATGGGGCAGGCAATTACCGCATCAACCCTAACCACGCTCATGGTTTTTATCCCCATGATTTTTATGGGTGGCATTGTGGGTATCATGTTTAAGCAGCTGGCGTTGCTAACCGCAGTTACGCTAATAACATCGCTGTTTACATCGCTTACGCTAACCCCAATGGCATCATCGCTACTGCTAACCGGAATGCGCAAGGGCGAAACTCGCAAGCACGGTAAGCTGTTTACGCTAAGCGAAAAGCTTTTTCTAGCGCTTGAAAACAGCTACAGAAAGCTGCTTGGCTGGGCCGTTAAGCACAAAACCGTTACGCTGGTGTTAACCGCTGCGCTACTTGTGATAAGCCTTTGGGTAGGCAAGGGGCTGGGTAGCGACTATATACCCGAGTTTGATGCTGGCGATATTGCAGCAGTAATTGAGACCGAGGTGGGTACATCGGCACAAAAAACCGATAGCGTTGCACTGGTGGTGATGGAGATTTTTAAGGAGGAGATACCAGAGATGGTTCCCGGGTCGCTATCGGCCATTAGCGGACAAACTGACGATGGCGTGCTAACCACCGTAGGTTTCCGTGAGGGGAAAAACGTATCAACCATTCTGGCGCACCTTACCCTGCCCGATAAGCGCGATAGGAACGCCAAGGAGATTGCCGAAGCAATTCGTGTTAGGATTAAAGAGGTTCCAGAAATAGAGAACTTTAGCATAATGGCGGGTAGCCTTATATCCGCAGCCATAACCGGAAATAAAAAGCCCATTGAGGTTAATATCTACGGAAAAGAATTTGAGCAGATTAACCCTGTGGCCGAGGCCATCAGCAGTAAGTTTAGGGAATCGGGTGGCTTTATTGATGTTGCCAACACCGTTGATAAGGGTAAGTTGGAGGTGCAGGTTAGGATTGATAAGAACAAGGCATCGGCCATGGCGCTAAACACCGCCATGATTGGGATGCAGATACGCCAGAGCATTTATGGTGCCGAGGCGGGTAGCCTAAAGGATGGTGGCGAAAAGTTCTCCATTATGGTTAGATACTCACCCGAGTACCGTAACGATATTGAGCGCATAAAGAACATCATGCTAACCAATCTACTTGGGCAGCAGATTCCGCTACTTGCCGTTGCCGAGGTTACAACAGGAACCGGAGCGCTACAAATAGACCGCTTTGCACAGCAGCGTATAGTAAAGGTGCGGGCCGAGCTAAACGGCATATCGCTTGGCGAGGGTCAGGAGCAGGCTAAGCAGATACTGGCTGGCATGGATATCCCAGATAGCGTTGAGGTTGAGCTCAGCGGTCAAACCAGTGAGCAGGGCGACTCGTTCTCCGATTTGTACCTAATCCTTATAATTGGTATCCTACTGGTTTACATGGTTATGGCGGGTCAGTTTGAGAGTTTCCGCGACCCATTCATCATTATGTTTGCCATACCGCTAACCTTTATTGGTGTTGTTTGGGCTTTTAAGCTATCGGGGATAACGCTTAGCGTAACCACTTTTATTGGTGTGATAATGCTTATGGGTATTGTGGTGAACAATGGTATTGTGCTGGTTGACTATACCAACCTGCTTCGTAAGCGTGGTTATAGGGTTTACGATGCCGTTCAGGAAGCCGGACGAAGCCGATTGCGCCCAGTGCTAATGACCTCGCTAACTACCATTCTGGGTATGCTACCCATGGCGCTTAGCCAAGGGATGGGGCGTGAGGCATACTCGCCGCTAGGAACAACTATGATTGGAGGCTTGTTGGTATCAACGCTAATTACGCTGCTTGTGGTTCCAACCATCTACGCAGTATTCCATAGGGATTAGGGTAGATACGGCATCAGCAAAAACATCAACTTAACACTCAGGTAATGAAAATAATATACTGCACCTGCAACGTAAGCGTAATAGAATCGCTGCTGCAAACTCTAGACAGTTGTAACGTGCGCGACTACCAGATAGTTGAGCAGGTAACCGTTAAGAACAAAAAGGGCGACCACCGGTTCAATAATCCGGTGTGGCCAGGCTTTAACTCGGCCGTTATTATGCAGATTAGCGACGACGATAAGGCCAAATCCGTTATGGCGGCCGTAAAGGATATGAACCGAACCGCCTTTAACGATAACGAGCTGGTAACCGCCTGCATGTGGACCATGGACGACTATTTTTTTGATTGATAGGGTGGAACACAGACAAAACAAATCTTACTGATTTTCACGGATTAAATTTCGTGATACCTTGGATTAAAATATACCCCCGACAGGATTCTAAATCCTATCGGGGGTTGTTGTGAATTTCCTCTCTCAGCCAATTCATCACATTACTACGCAGGGCTACAGTTTAATAGCAAGTTGCAACTGGAATTCTGATGCCTATCCCAACCTTCCTTAGATTCCTCGGCCTCCATTCAACTTCTTCAATCTCCATCTCACTCCTTTCTATCTAAAGATTACCCAAACCCCAAAACCGCTTCCACTTTTTAGTATCTTTACACGTTCGTACCTCAAACAGAAAAGCCCTTACAATCAGTGATAGACCAAGTTACCGTAGATAGGATTATTGGCGCAGCCGATATAGTAGAAGTGGTTCAGGACTACGTTTCCCTTAAGAAACGTGGGGTGAACTACTTAGGCAACTGCCCGTTTCATAACGAGAAAACGCCATCGTTTACGGTATCGCCAGCAAAGGGTATTTACAAGTGCTTTGGATGCGGCAAAGGGGGTAACTCCGTTTCGTTTATCATGGAGCATGAGCACCTAACCTATGTTGAGGCGCTTAAGTTCCTTGCCAAGAAGTACCACATTGAGGTTGAGGAGAAGGAGGTAACGGCCGAGGAGCTAAAATCGCGTAACGAGCGCGAGAGCCTTATGGTTACTGTTGCTTGGGCGCAGCGTTACTTTACCGATATTCTGCACAAGCACACCGAGGGCAAAAGCGTGGCTCTTAGCTACTTTAAGGAGCGTGGCTTTAGAGACGATATCATAGAGAAGTTCCAGCTTGGCTACTGCCTTGAGCAGCGTAGCGCCTTTTCAACTGCCGCTCAGCGCGAGGGGTATAAGCTGGAGTACCTTGTTAAAACAGGGCTAAGCGTACAGCGAGAGAACGATGCCTTCGACCGCTTTATGGGGCGCGTAATGTTCCCCATTCATAGCATTAGCGGGCGCGTTATAGCTTTTGGTGGGCGCATAATGCGTAGCGATAAAAAGCTTGCAAAGTACATCAATAGCCCCGAGAGCGACATCTACCATAAGAGCAACGTACTGTACGGTATTTACTTTGCCAAGCAATCCATAACGCAGCAAAACCGCTGCTTGTTGGTTGAGGGTTACACCGATGTTATATCGCTTCACCAAGCTGGTGTTGAGAACGTGGTGGCCAGCTCGGGTACAGCCCTTACCCCGGACCAAATTAGGCTAATTAAGCGCTTCACCCCAAACATCACCATGCTTTACGATGGCGATGCTGCGGGTATAAAGGCATCGCTTAGGGGTATCGATTTGGTGCTTGAGGAGGGACTCAACGTAAAGGTTGTGCTACTCCCCGATGGCGAAGACCCCGATAGCTACGCGCGCTCACACAGCGCATCGGAGGTGCTGGACTTTATTGCCAAAAACGAAACCGACTTTATACACTTCAAAACCCGCCTGCTACTTGACGATGCCAAGAACGATCCCGTTAAGAAGGCTGGTTTAATAACTGATATTGTTCGTACCATTTCGGTTATCCCCGATAGTATTACCCGCTCCGTGTATATTAAGGAGTGTAGCCGAATGCTTGATATTGATGAGAGCATTCTCTACACCGAGGTGGGTAGCCAGCGCCGGAAGAAGCTAGAGGAGGTATTTGGTCGCGTTAGGCAGGAGCCAGAAGCAAAGCCCATTACGCCAAGCGTTCCCTCGTTTGTATCGGAGGTGTTCTGCGAGGAGCAGGAGAAGGAGATAATCTACTTCCTGCTAAAGTATGGGCACAAGGTGCTTTTCCAACTCGATAGCGAGAACCTCCAACCCAATGAGCGTGAGGTTACTGTTGGGCAGTATATCATTGCAGAGCTGATGAATGATGAGCTCGATTTCCAGAACCTGGTTTACCGCAAGGTATTCAATGAGTACAAAACGGTAATGGAGCGCGAAACGCAGGTGGATAATCGTTACTTTATCAACTTTCCCGACCCCGAAGTAAGCAGCGTTGCCGTTGACATTCTTGCTCAGCGCCACAGGCTTAGCCGTATTTGGGACAACCACCCAAGCAACGATACCGATATTGTTGATTACCTAAACCATGCCATTCCCAAAGCAATTATGGTTTACAAAAGCAAAATTATACAAATGGCAATAAACAACCTCCGCAATCAATTGGGCACACTGAGTAAGGAACAAATTGATGAGCAGCGCGAGGTTATGCAGCAGATGGCCAACCTAACCAATTTAAGGGGAATTCTGTCCAAGGAGCTATCTAGGATTTTGGTGTAGAGAATACTAAACCGATTTTAGGTATTGAGCAACAGACATCACGGGTAGCTTAGCTTTTTGAAAATCCTTTAGATTTCTTGTGATAATAATCTCGGCACTAGATTCAATTGCGGAGTAGTACTGTAGCGCATCTTCAAAATCCCTAAAATCATTGTCGTTAAGTGCTAGCCCAATAATCTTTTCATCAAGGCTTAGAACATCAACAATTAGTTTGAGTTTACGTAGTATTTGCTTTGCCTCCTCAGCCTTCTTCGATTGCAGCAGTATATAGTTTACATTGGCAAACGATAATGCCGATACGCACAAGGTAAGCTTTTGCTTATCGGCTAGGGTAAATAGCATTGCTGCCTCAGTATAAAAGGGCTCTCGTTTTGCCAGTAGATCAATAATAATATTGGTATCAATGAGTAATTTTTTCATCTGACTATTACGTTTTTATAAAGATGCAGATGGAACATTCAAAGAATATTGGAACACATACAAAACTTAACGTCGGTCTTGAATACGCTATTTGTACTTCTCATCAAGATGTTGTGAGTAGCTCTTTTTATATTCAAAACCCTCATCAAGGTCTATTACACCACTTAAGCTTTCCACCAAGGGTGATATTTCAACCTTATCGTCATTCTGCGTTGTTAACGATTCAAGGTAAGCCTCTATCATTTTAGATAGGCTAATATTGTGATTCTGAGCAAAAATCTTTGCCCTCTCAATCACTCCTTTATTTAATCGTAAGGTCAATTTTGTTTCCATAACACTTGTGTTTACGTACAAAAATAACAAATATATACGTACATGTCAAGTTCTTACCAATGTGTTTATCATGCTTAGTGATGTTTATATTTCATCATAATTCAGCAAAACAAGTTAGGTATGGCTAATAAGCATGCTGTTTTACTCACCACCATTCACTGTTTCACACATATAAATTGTATTTTTGCAAACATACTTTAGGTGTTTAATGTTTAGGCTTTGTAAGTGCCTCGCATATAATATCTAGCATCTAACATATTTTTATTATGGATATAGTAGTAAGCGGAATACGCTCCACCGGAAAGTTGCACCTTGGTAACTACTTTGGTGCCCTTAAGAATTTTATTAAGATGCAGCACGAGAATAAGTGCTACTTCTTTATTGCCGATTACCACTCGTTAACCACCCATCCAACGCCCGAGAACCTTCACGGTTCGGTTAAGCAGGTGCTTGCCGAGTACCTTGCGTGCGGGCTTGATCCTGAGGTGGCAACCCTTTATATACAGAGCGATCTTCCCGAAATACCTGAGCTATACCTCCTTCTAAACATGAACGCTTACCTAGGCGAGCTGGAGCGTTGTACATCGTTTAAGGAGAAGATACGCAAGCAGCCCAACAACGTAAACGCCGGATTGCTTACCTATCCTACGCTTATGGCTGCCGATATCATTATTCACAGAGCGCATAAAGTGCCTGTGGGTAAGGACCAAGAGCAGCACCTTGAGATGACCCGCACCTTTGCCAATCGCTTTAACAGGCTTTACAACGTGGAGTACTTCCCCGAGCCTGTGGCGTACAACTTTGGCGAGGAGCTGGTAAAGATTCCTGGGCTTGACGGCTCTGGTAAAATGGGCAAATCGGAGGGTAACGCCATTTACCTATCTGATGATCCTGAAACCATTCGCAAAAAGGTTATGAAGGCTGTGTCCGATAGTGGTCCAACCGAGCCAAACCAGCCAAAACCAGAAGCTATTCAGAACCTGTTCACCATAATGAAAGTGGTTTCTACTCCTGATACCTACGCCTACTTTGACGATAAGTACAATACCTGCCAAATTCGCTATGGCGATTTAAAGAAGCAGCTTGCAGAGGATATCACCCGCTTTACCGATCCTTTCCGCGAGAAGATTGAGGCCATTTTAGCCGATAATAAGTACTTACGCGATGTTGCAGAGATGGGAGCAGAAAAGGCTCGCCAAAGCGCTCGCCAAACTATTAAGGAGGTTAGGGATATTATTGGATTTAGGCGGTTCTAAGGATTGCGATCTATACCAAACAAAATAAGAAACCCCAGACAATCAATGTCTGGGGTTTTGCTTTTAAATCCTTTAACTTTTAACGTCTCACGCTCTAACCTATCTCCCAATCAAATCCATCCTTTCTATCGCGAACGGTAACACCCATTTCGGTGAGCTGGTTACGGATACGGTCGGAGGTTTCAAAGTCCTTGCGAGCCTTAGCTTCAAGGCGCATGGTTAGTAGCATATCTATTAGCTTGCCAGTAAGCTCCGCTTGCTTAGAGCCACCGCCCTGCTCATCAACAATACCTAGCACATCAAACACAATGGCGCGGAACTCCTTGGTAAGGGTTTCCAAATTGCTTTGCGTAATCTTCTCCTTACCCTCGACAAGGGAGTTGATGTTGCGCACCCAGTCGAATAGTACGGCTATGGCAATTGGGCTGTTTAGGTCGTCGCTAAGGGCAGCAAAAGCACGTGATGGAAGGTCGGCTACATCAACAGTTGAGCTGTCGGATGGCTTAATTCTATCAAGCATACGGTTAGCCGCCATTAGGCGTTGTAGTCCCTTCTCGGCAGCCTGAAGCGCCTCGTTAGAGAAATCCAGTGTTGAGCGGTACTGCGCTTGTAGAATGAAGAACCTGATGGTCATTGGGCTGTAAACCTGCTCAAGCAGCTTGTGGCTGCCGCTAAACAGCTCCTCAAGGGTTATGAAGTTACCCAACGATTTTCCCATCTTCTGTCCGTTGATGGTAATCATGTTGTTGTGCATCCAGTAACGAACGGCCTCGTGACCGTGTGCTGCAACGCTTTGGGCAATCTCGCACTCGTGATGAGGGAACATAAGGTCCATTCCACCACCGTGAATATCGAATGGCTGACCAAGATACTTGGTACTCATGGCCGAGCACTCAAGGTGCCAGCCTGGGAACCCGTCGCTCCATGGCGATGGCCAGCGCATAATATGCTCTGGCGATGCCTTTTTCCAAAGGGCAAAGTCAACGCCGTTACGCTTCTCGTCCTGTCCGTCTAGTGTGCGGGTGTTGGAAATCATCTCCTCAATGTTCCTACCCGATAGCTTGCCGTAGTTGTGCTTAGCATTGTACTTCTCCACATCAAAGTAGATTGAGCCGTTGCTCTCGTAGGCAAAGCCGTTGTCTAGAATCTGCTTCACCATCTCAATTTGCTCAATGATATGGCCCGATGCGCGTGGCTCAATGCTTGGAGGTAGCACGTTAAGCTCCTTCATGGCATCCTGGTAGCGCAGGGTGTAGTACTGCACAACCTCCATGGGCTCAAGCTGCTCAAGGCGAGCCTTTTTGGCGATTTTATCGTCGCCTGCATCGGCATCGTTCTCAAGGTGACCCACATCGGTTACGTTACGCACGTAGCGTACCTTGTAGCCCTGATGGGTTAGGTAACGAAACAGCAAATCGAAGGTAATTGCGGGACGCGCATGCCCAAGATGAGGATCGCCATAAACGGTTGGACCGCAAACGTATAGGCCAACATGTGGCGCGTTGTACGGTTCAAACTCCTCCTTCTTACGCGTAAGCGTATTGTATATTTGCAGCTTGGTACTCATAACGTATTGAGGTAAAATCTGTTTTAAGAGTGCAAAGGTAACAACCTGCGGCAGATATAGCAACTGGTGAAGGGAAAATGTGGGGGCACTCTTGTGAAGGTGAAATGGGGTATTTTTCTCGCAAAAGCGCAAAGACGCAAAGGTGGAGGTTCCGAATCCTCGCTGCTATAAATCGCCACAAGATTTTGTGGCGCTACAAATGTGGGGATTGATGATGAGATTCTGATAATTCTAAACACGCCACGGCATACAGTGGCGCTACGACAATACTCTTCCTATTCCTGATTTGAATGGCCTGAAAGGCCAAAATCTGAATAACCGTGGGTGCAAAACCCACGGGATATGCTAGTAGATGAAAATTAGCCCTAAAGGGGCTTTACTAAGATGGTTCGACCCTTTCAGGGCCGAGGCGCTGTGGGCTACTTCCCGTGGGCTGCATTGCTGCGCCCACGGTTATTGAGATTAAGCCACTTCGTGGCTGATTCTTTGTTCGCGGAGACGCTAAAGGGGACAAGCCCTGACAGGGTTTGGAACCCTGTCTGGGGTTTTTGCCTAATCTCCTTTACCCTAAATCGCCACAAGATTTTGTGGCGCTACATGTGGGGGGAATAATGGTTGATGTGATAATTCTAAAATCGCCAAAGCATGCTGTGGCGCTACGGTGATATTCTTCCTAATTCCTGATCGGAATGGCCTGAAAGGCCAAAATCTGAATAACCGTGGGTGCAAAACCCACGGGGTATGCTAGGTAGATGAAAATTAGCCCTGAATGGGCTTTACTAAGACGGTTCGACCCTTTCAGGGCCGAGGCGCTGTGGGCAACTTCCCGTGGGCTGCTTTCCTGCGCCCACGGTTATTAAGATTAAGCCACTTCGTGGCTGATTCTTTGTTCGCGGAGACGCTAAAGGGGATAACCCTGTCAGGGGTGGGTTAATAATCCCCGTCGCTATAAATCGCCACAAGATTTTGTGGCGCTACAAATACAGGGATTGATGTTGGGATTCTGATAATTCTGGTATTCGCCACGGCATGCCGTGGCGCTACATTACCACTTCTTAATTCTTCATCTTCCTAACATTCCTCCTCTTCCTTCTTTATATAATTCCGTTGACTTCCGATTCGCCACAAGATTTTGTGGCGCTACATGCAATGGGGATTATTGTTGATTTGTAATAATTTCCAATTCGCCACAGCATGCCGTGGCGCTACATTAATATTCCTCCTCTTCCTCACATTCCTCCTCTTCTGTCTTTATATAATTCCTTTGACTTCCAATTGCTTCATCTCCTCCCTCCACATCTTCCTCCACTCCTTCGAATTCCTCTCTTATAGTATCACCCCTTCGGGGTTTTATTGTTGGGGAGGCTCTTAGTTCTACAAATATGTCACCCCGCTGGGGTTTAAGATTTGCTTCTTACAGAGGGCCTTTGCATCTTCTCCTTCATTATTTCTGACGCGTTAAGGGTTACATGTTACTAAAGTCCAAAATTTCTCATTCCTCATCTCCCTCATCTCCTTCCACCTCCTTCTTTATATAATTCCGTTGACTTCCGATTGCTTCCTTTTTTTGGCGCGTTAAGGGTTACATGTTACTAAAGTCCAAAATTTCTCATTCCTCATCTCCCT
>JABNAD010000995.1_pt1 | contig 12194 bp, 12 predicted proteins | sample 7240381 | NCBI WGS metagenome assembly JABNAD01 (sample SAMN11332834, study PRJNA596920) | anaerobic digester metagenome | biome: digested sludge; isolation source: digested sewage sludge-derived enrichment culture grown on H2/CO2 | place: Germany: Goettingen | reverse complement strand
AACATTTACCACTAGTACGTTCAACCTATAATACAAATCTGCTCTGAAGGTTTTTTCTCTAACCATTTCCAGTAAATCTCTGTTGGTAGCTGCAATGATCCGTACATCGCTTTTGATAATTTGATTGCTGCCAAGACGTTTGATTTCACCAGTCTCTATAATTCGCAATAGCTTAGCCTGCAGTTCCAAAGGCATTTCGCCAATCTCATCCAAAAATACAGTACCCTTGTCAGCAAATTCAAACAAGCCGATTTTTCCGTCTTTGTTGCCGCCGGTGAATGTGCCCTTCTCATAACCGAACATCTCTGCCTCAAGCAAGGAAGCAGGAAGCGAGGCGCAGTTAATAGGAATAAAAACCTGATTAGCCCGATTGCTTTTAGCGTGAATGTACTTAGCGAATACTTCCTTGCCGCTTCCGGACTCACCGTAGATAATAACAGTGCTGTCTACAGCTGCAATATGCTCGGAATACTCCAGCAAAGTTTTCATGGACTGGCTTTCTGCAATTAACATGTTAGAAATCTCATCTGTACCCTGCATAAAGCGGATAATGTTACGGACGTTATTACGTTCCTGATCAAATTTTTCCAGCAATACATAAAGTTCATGTTCATCCCAGCTATATGTCGGCACAAACTGCAGTTCTCCATTATCATCAAAATGAGGGCGTGACAAAGCTAAAATATGCCTTCCTGACTCCTCCAGTATGTGGTTGCTAAGACATTCCTTTTTTGTTTCCAGCGTTTTTATGGAGGATGCGCTGGAAGCGTGGCAATAATCATGCAGAGTGTCATAGATGGAAATACTTAAAAGCGTTTCACGGTCAATACCCAACAGTCTGCAGCAGCCTTCATTGACGTAGAGAAAGCGGCCTTTGTTATCTATGATCATCATGCTGCCAAAGTAGTGCTCAGCTAGAACTTTTAACAATTGATACTCGCGCTTCTCATTTTCATTTAGGGTTGAAACTTCCATATATACCTCCTTGTTATTTTCGCAATTCGCCAAAATGCGAAAACATTTTCGCGAAACAGCGAACTACAAGCTTAAATTAGAATAAAAATACCACCTTTTTTTCAGAATAGCAAGCATTTTCTATTAAAATTAAGAGTTATTTTGTTGGCACGTTCTTTGCTTATACATTAATGTAAAAGCACAGCTATAATTTACATACTTTTATTAGGAGGAAAAGATGTCTTTAGTAACCGGAGATTTTTATTCAGAAGCAATAGGCATGTATACGGAATTTACTGCCATACTGCCTGAAGAAAGCATAACAAAAAAAAATAAAGGGAAAAAATATCCTACATTGTACCTCTTGCATGGAGGTCTTCATGATCATACATCTATGATCAGAGATACAAAACTTTATAAAATAATAGGTGAAAAATTCCCAGAAATCGTGGTAATCATGCCAAACTGCGATTTTAGTTTCTTCACAGATTATCATGGTGATTACAAATATGCTTATAAATTTAAATCATTTATATGTGATGAACTGATTGAAATAACAAGAGCCTTGTTCCCTCTATCACACAAAAGGGAAGATACGGCAATTTATGGCTGGTCAATGGGCGGGTTTGGTGCAATGACTGCAGGACTTAATCATCCCGAAACATATGGCTATGTGGGAACTCAGTGCGGCATGGTAAACATGCCATGGGCAGTGGCAACAAGAGATTTCTTGAAAGTAAAACATTCTATAATGTTTGGGAAGGATCTTAAAGTCAAAGATACGGAATATGATTTCTATTATTTAATAGATCAAATGATTAATTCAGATGGAGTAAAACCAGCCATATTTCATTCGAGAACAGAAGAAGACTACCTGGGTAAGATAAATGAGGAATTCTATGAGTATTGCAAGGAACTTCGTATGGATTACACAACTATAAAGACTCTAGGTATTCACGGATGGGGTAAGGATGATGCAGGCCTTATTGGCTTCATCGAATGGTTATCAGGCAGAATGAAAGAGGAGGTAAAATAAGTATGGCTACTTTGAAATGTTATTATAGTTCTTTTAATGTAGGATTTCCTGTTCCTTTTACAGCAATAATTCCACAGAAAAAGCATGTTGTTTGTGCAGCATCACCACAGATACAAAAAGGATCGTTCAAGAGTTCTTACCCTGTACTTTTCCTTCTTCATGATGAAACAGATTCACCCACAGAGTGGATGAAACAGACGAGGCTTGAAAAATATGCAAACGAAAAAGGCATAATCATTATTATGCCGGAAGCAAAAAGAAGTTTTTATACGGAATATGAGGTAAGAGATAAGGCTGGGCTGCACCATGATACTGAAGTTACATTCCTGCAGACTTTCACTGAAGGCATATGGGATGAATACATTGGTCATGAATTAGTGGGCTACGTAAGAGAAATACTTCCTGTTTCTAAAAAGAAGGAGGAAACATTCATAGGCGGTGTTGGAATGGGTGGTTTCGGAGCCTTGAAATTAGGAATGAAATACTCAGATGTTTTCGGAGCAGTATTCAGTTTGTCAGGACTCATGGACTTGCAGTGGGCAATGGATAATATTGCTGAGAAGAAAGAACAATTCGAAACCATCTTCGGAAGTTTGAAAGTAAGTGAAGGTTCATATGATGACTTTCCGTTCATTATGAAAGTTAATGTATCTAACGGACAAATGCCAAGATTCTATCATTCATGTGCAGCAGAAAATGATATGTATTCAGTTTCAAACAAGCTTTTGAACCACAAGGCAAAAGAGATTTTAACAGATTACAAATATTCTGAGGACAATGCTGTATTGGATTGGGATTATCTGGACAGTAAAATCAAAGATGTTTTGGATTGGTTGATTTAACAGAAGGTTATGGTAGGGTTGCATTAAATAAAATTGAAATATCCTATCTGCACTTATAAATTAAAAAATCAGGGAGGAAAAAATGGAAAAAAACAAAGTGTTAGATTTAAACAGCCGCGATTATGATGTCAAAGATATAGACAACATAGATCGAAGATTTGAAGCAAACAAAAAGGACTTTATATTGTTTCATGGGGTTACGGTTGCTGTTGTAATAATTGCAACAATATTTATGTTTTCTGTGGGATCTGGCAAGGGCGATGCATCAGACGTAAAATATGTAATGGGATTCCCGCTCTGGTGGCTTGGGGCAACAGGCATGTACCTGGCTACAATGATTTGGGGAATGTTCCGCATAAAAAACTGGGAGAAGTTTCCACTCACAGCAAGAGAAAAGGATGGTGTTAAATAATGAAAGATTTAGGCGGTTTTTCAATCAGCAACTCTACATCTACCACAATGATGGTTATATTTGCAATTTATTCAGTATTAATTGTTGGTTTTGGATTATTTGTCAAATACAAATCAAGAAATGAGAAGGGCGGCAAACTGGCATCATTCCTTACAGGAGGAGGCGGACTTGGAGCTTTCTCAATTGCAATGATTGCAGCAACAAATAGTATGGCAGGCGGAACAATGCTCGGTGCTCCCGGACTCACTTATGCAGTTGGTTTTGCAACAGGTATCATTTATTATCCTGGATTTTTGACTGCAGCATTCGGCTTAGGTTCAGTAGGAAGAAAAGCAGCAATATTAAGAGCAAGAACTGGAGCAATATCATTTGTTCAGCTGTTGAGATTAAGATTTAATTCTAAAGTATTTTCCGGTGCAATGGCTATAACCGGAGCAACATTTTTGATGTTCTTTGCTGTTGGTCAGATATCTCTTGGAGCAAAGGCTTTTGCAGTTGCTACCGGGTCAGGACAATATTACTTTGGCTTGCTGTTAACTGTAATTGTAACAATAATTTACACTTTGTCAGGAGGCATTAAATCTCTTGCGAAGGTAGCCGTTGTACAGGGCGTTATAATGCTCATATCTGTTTTAATGATAGCAATTGTTCTGTTATCAAAAAATGCTGCAACATATGGCAGCCTTGAAGCAGCTTTGAGAACTGCTGCAGAAACAAAACCTTCACTTGTTCTTGCAGATGCATGGGGTTTCTGGCAATCTCTTGGACTTGCAATATTCGGCGGAGTTGGTTTAGGCTGTATTCCTCATGCGTTGTCAGTAACCTTGACATACAATGACCACTACAAACTCGCCAGAGGTGCCATGATAAGCTGTATCGTATTTACGGTTTGCCAGGGAATCATGTGCATGATAGGACCTTGGACATACGCATTGAATCCTAATATTCAATCAGCTGACTATACTACAATGTATGTTGCAACAAACCTTCTTCCTTCATGGTTAGGCGGAATAATATTCTGCGGAGTATTTGCAGCTATTCAGTCTTCAATAGCTGGTGTATGTATGGCAGGAGCTGCTCACCTTTCAAAAGATTTCATAGTTGACTGTTTAATGCCGAATGCAAGTGATGAAAAAGCAGCAAAACTAAACAATGTCATGGTTCTTGTAGTAGCCGCTGTGGCTGTTGCAATCGCTTGGTTCCCATCACCATTGACACAGATGGTAATAAACTTTGCAGTAGGTGCTCTTGCTTCAGCTTGGTATATTCCTGTATTCATGGGATTCTACTGGAAGAAAGCAACTTCAACAGGCGCTTCAGCTTCGGTTATACTTGGTGCTTTAACATATATCACATTGTACCTGGTATCCACAAACCCTGCCACAAAACCATGGTGGGTTGCAAACATGGGAAATATTAACCCATTCCTGATTTCAATAATTGTATCTTTCCTTGGAATGTATGTAGGAAGCTTATTGACTCCAAACAAGAAATCTCCTCTTGGAGTTTACCAGGTTTGGTTCTGTGAAGATTATGATGAAAAATATTCTTCATTAGATTACAGCAAAAGTTCAAACTAGTAAAAATTAATTTTGAATGAAACAAAAAACGGCTGCGGATTATTGTCCGCAGCCGTTTCTTGTTCGAAATTGTTATATTAATTTAAATTTAATCTTTAAACATAATACCAAACTGCTCTTTTATCATTTTTGTCCAATCTATACTATCATTTGAGTTATCATCGTACGTACACCATTTCATAAGTATACCTGTAAAAACAGCAATGCAATGAATATAAGTCTCATTAAAATTCATTGTAGTTGAAAAAGCATTTTTAATAAGTGCATTTTCTATTATTGAAGTCAGATTATCAACATAAGAACGTCCTTTTACTCGAACATCTATTGATGAATTAACTTGACTTACATATGATGCTCGGGTTATTTCTTTGCCTATTTTTTTGAAATAATTAAACGCACAAAAATTTAAACTGATTAATTGTTCTTTAAATGGAAGCTTTACATCATAAAAATAATTTTCTGCTATGTATTTATCCAGACCTGAATTGACAGACATAGTAACTATGTAGTCCTTTGAAGGAAAATAATAATAAAATGAGCCCTTTGTTAATTCACAGTTATTGCATATATCATCAATTGTAACTTTATTTACGCCATATTTTTTAAATAATTCTATTGCTGAGTCTAAAATAATCTGCCTCGTCTGTGCAGATTTTTGTTCTTGAGATGTTATATTAATCGACATGCTTATCATCCTAGTTAATATTTATTTTATTTATTTTTCTTAATTGTAATAATTTTATAATTTAATGTCAAGCCAATTTAAATTATAAAGTTGTTTGTTACTTGACAAACAATTAATTACTGATTATAATATGAAACATACCAGAAAACATACTACAGTAAGTTTTTCAGAAAATTGATTAAACAAGGGAGAAAATTATGTTCAAAAGAAATTTGAAATCTTTAACCGCTTTGATGCTTATTGTTTTAATGATAGTATCAATGGTTACAGGTTGTTCACAACAAAGTGCAACAACTCAGAAAACGGAACAGCAGAGTTCTGAAAAATTGTATAATGCAGGAACTTATACTGGTGAAGGAAAAGGAAACAATGGTACAATTAAAGTTGAGGTTACATTTACAGATGCTGCAATTGAGAGCATAAAAGTAATCGAACACAGTGAAACTGCTGGGCTCAGTGACCCGGCTATCGAAAGAATTCCAACTAAGATAGTCGAAGGACAAACGTTAAAAGTTGATGCTGTAACTGGCGCAACAAACAGTTCTAAAGGAATCATCGAGGCAGTAACTTCTTGCGTACAACAGGCTGGAGGAGATGTAGAGTCTCTGAAATCAGCTGAATCTCAAGCAATTAAAGAAGAAGCAAAATCAATTGAAAAAGAAGCAGATTTATTGATTGTAGGAGCAGGCGGCGCAGGACTTACTGCTGCAAATGCTGCAATGGAGAACGGCGTTGAAAATGTAATATTAATTAAAAAACTTGCTTCTTTCGCCGGTGCATCTTCAATTGCCGGTGGTCTCGCCGGCGGAGGCTCCAAATTGCAGAAATCTTTCGGATTAACTGATGACTCACCTGAAAAAATATTTATGGATATAATGAAAGGTGGAGAGTATGCAAATGATCCAAGGTTAACTTGGTTATGGGCTAATGAGATGGGACCAACACTGGATTGGCTTATAGAAGATATGGGAGTAGTTATTGAAAATCAATTCTCTAATTTTCCTGAACACTCTGTTCAACGTTCTTACTACGTAACGGGTAAAAGTATAAAGATGCTTGAAGTTCTGGCTGAGAAATTTGAAGCTGCCGGTGGAACTTTAATGATGGAGACAGAAGCTAAAAGCCTGATAATGGATGGAGATGCTGTAGTTGGGGCAGTAGCAGTTGATGGCGAAGGCAATACAGTTAATATAAAGGCTGAAAAAACTATTCTGGCAACAGGTGGCTTCGGAAATAATCCTGATATGCTTTCTGAGGCTTTGGATGGGGTACTATTCTATGGAGCTTCGTCTTCAACAGGTGACGGCATTAATATGGCCAAAGATGCAGGAGCAGAACTAAAATTCATGGACTATGTGAAAATGTATCCTCAGGGAATTGAAGTCGAGCCCGGTAAAGGAAGGGTGGCAACTGTTCACAGCATGCAAACAACACAAAACACAGGCGCAATATATGTTAACAAAGAAGGCAAGCGTGTTGTAGATGAAAATTTAGATTTTGTTTCAATAAAAAATGCTACAAAAAAACAAACTGATAAAATAATTTACTTGGTAATGGATCAAAAAGCTTGGGATAAATGGAGCGTACTGGCAAATGGTGATGAAAATTCAAGTGCTGCTGGAAAGTTCACATTTGAAGAGCAAGAAAAATGGTTCAATACACCTGATGGAACTCCTATTTTTCGCCGTGGCAACAATATTGAAGAAGTTGCCAAATCTGCTGGAATTGAGGGGGTAGCCTTAAAAGAAACTATAGATAATTGGAACAAGATGGTTGCAGCAGGAGAGGATTCTGAATTTGGTCGTGAAGAGTTATTCACGCTTGATACGAACGGGACATACTATATAGTTGAACAAAAACTTAGGTTTGCTACAACTTTAGGCGGACTCAGTATAAATGAAAACTTTGAAGTTTTAAATGCAAATAATGAAGCTATTTCAGGTCTGTATGCTGCCGGGGAAAATGTTGGAGGTATCCATGGATATGAATCTATGCCTACATGCATGCTTTCATGGGCAGTTACATCCGGCAAACTTGCAGGGGAATCTGTTGCGGCTGCTTTAAATAAATAATTAATAACCATTGTAAATATAATAGAAAAAGGTATGCAAAAATTTCATTGCATACCTTTTTAGTTCATCTAGCATAGGCGACAGATTGGCTTTGATTTTTAAACTACTTATGAAGTAATAAATTTTAACATCATTCTTGGGAAAATACTAAATAAAAAACGGCTGTGAATTATTGTCCACAGCCGCATATGTTTGAAATCTTTATATCCATTGAAAATTTTGTTACTCCGTCCATGTGTTCATAAATATCAGTTATCAATTTTAAAACTTTGCTTTTCTCGCCTCTGACGAAAGTCGAAAGAACTCCAACACTGTTTTCAAGATTTGAACTGTTTATAATATCCAGAACTTTTTTTACATCGTCCATATAATTATCACTTACTATGGGGGTGAATGTTAATTGACATGAAGCTACTTTTTCCAAAGGGCACATATGTAACCTCCCACAGCAGTACCTGCTAATTCATTTTCTTTTTCGTAATTGTAATCCTCTTCAGGGGAAAGGGGCGAAATGAATAGGCATTGACCAAAATCAACAAGTTTTTCTTTATTCCAGTTTTTCATATCATCCAGGGTTTTAAATTTAGCATATTCAAATACTGTGTTTTTCATGAATGATTCATCCTGATATAATTCTCCCCAGCTGCTGTTGCTTGAAATGGTTCCAATCAATACTTGTCCGCCTTTTTTTACAACATTTAACATTCCTTCCAGGGCATTTGGAGCATCCTCATCATCAACAAATTCAAATGCAGCCATGGAAAATACTGCATCAAATTCATTTTCTATAAAATTTAAATCATTTAAATCCATGTGTAAAAACTTTATACCTAGATTTTCTGCTTCTGCTTTTTTGCGTGCAATTTCTAGCATGTTGTCTGAAATGTCAATTCCTGTAACATCACAGCCCATTTTTGCAAGCTTTATGCTGAAGTTTCCTGTTCCGCAGCCAACGTCTAAAACTTTCATTCCTTTTTCAACTTTTATCAGTTTTAAAGCAAGATCTGTTTCAACTGTATCTACAAAGCTTCCTTTTATATCTGTATACCATGCATCATAATCAGATGCAACATTATCAAATATAGCCATAATTTACTCCTAACTTTTTTGACGTTTATTCAAGACTTTTAATAATGTGCTTTTTATAATTCATAAAATTTTCGCTAACAATGAAATCCTTATGTCTTGGTTTTGCTTCGTCAATTATTATTTCTTCTGTAATTTTGCCGGGTTTACCTGCAATAATATAAATCCTGTCAGACAGCAATATTGCTTCGTCTATATCGTGAGTAATAAGAAATGTGGAAAGTTTTATTTGTTCCATCACCTGCAGATACCATTGATGCATATTGCCTTTTGTAATGTTGTCCAGCGCACTGAAAGGTTCGTCCAGCAATGCAACCTGGTTTGAAAAAAGATATGTTCTGAGAAGAGCTGCTCTTTGTCTCATTCCCCCTGACAGCTGTCTTGGATATTTGTATTCAGTACCTGACAAACCAAACTCTTCAAAATATTTGGCAGTGTATTCTCTTGCTTTTGATTTTTTCTCTCCCCTTATAATCAAGGGGAGAGATACATTATCAATTATAGTTTTGTAGGGAAGAAGCAAATCCTTTTGCAGCATATAACTTACATTGCCTGTCGTACCAGTTATGTTTTTGCCGTCAAGTTCAACTGTGCCGCTATCAGGCATTACAAGACCCGATATTACATTAAATAATGTTGTTTTCCCAACACCACTAACTCCTAAAATGCTGACAATTTCACCTTGTCTCAATTCTATGGAAATATCATCTATTACTTTAGAACCGTCATAAAAAACGGTTATATTTTTAGTAGTTAGTTTATTCATAATTTTCCTCTAATCTTTTTTATCATTTATTTTGGAAGGTATTCGTTAGTAAATCCTGTGCCTTCAGGAATTTCATTTTCAACTAATTTGTTTTCAAACAGCCATCCGTAGAAACTGTCCCATCTGTCCTGGTCTATATATCCCCATTTTTCTGCATCTGCAATATATTGATCAGCAAGCCATTTTTGACTTTCTACAACTATTTCAGGATTTAATTCAGGAGCTGCCTCTAACAATATTTGAGCTGCTTCTTCAGGATTTTCTATTGCAAATTCATATCCTTGTTTTATGGCAGTCAATGCTTTTTTAACAGTTTCAGAATTTTCCTGTGCATATTCAGTATTTGTAATCAAGACTGGGCAGTAGTAATCCAGTTCCTTGCCATAATCAGCAAAGTTCAAATAATTAGTATCCAACCCCTTAACTTTTGTTGCAATACCATCCCATGCATAAAATACCCACACAGTATCAATATCTGTTTGCAATGCTGTAATAACGTCAGTTACTGTGCTTGGCACCATTTCAATTTCATCAAAGTTTCCCCCGTCATCTTCAACTATTTTTTTAATGATTGCCTTTTCTATTGGCATATCCCATGTTGCATAGTTGTGTCCTGCCATTTTAGCAGGAGAGTCTATACCGTCTTCTTTCAATGAAATAATCCCTGAAGTGTTGTGCTGAATTAATGCAGCTACAGCTGTAACAGGCATTGAATTTGCAGAAGCAAAGTTTGGTGCCAGACTGTCTTGGAAGCTTACTCCAAATTCAGCTCCGCCTCCGCCAACCAAAGCTACAGCTCCGTCTTCAGGTGGCTGCATTATTTCAACTTCAAGTCCTTGTTCTGCAAAATAGCCATTTGCTTGAGCAACATATAAACCTGTATGGTTTGTATTAGGTGTCCAGTCCAGTACTATTCTTACTTTTTCATTTGTTTCTTTGTTTGAATTTTGTGGTTTATTTGCACTGCATGATGTGAACATAAACAGTGAAAGCACCACCATAACAATCAGATAAAATGATGTTCTTTTTATATTTTTCATTTTAATTTAATTCCTTTCAAATTTTGTTTCAATTAATATTAATAATTTTCTTTTTTTGTATTTTCCCATGGCATTGAAGCTTTTTTTAGAAATGATACTGCAAACATCAATATTAAGCTTATTGCTGAAATAAAGAATATTACAGCAAACATTTTATCAAAGGAATAAGATTTTCTTACCCTTGTCATATAAACTCCAAGTCCAGTGAAACCTCCCAGCCATTCAGAAACAACTGCTCCCACAACAGAATAAGAAACCGAAATTCTTAATCCTGAGAAAAACTGATTTAATGCACTGGGCAATTTAATATGTATGAAACATTGAAGTCTGTTTGCTCCCATTGCCTTCAACAAATTTATTGCATCAGTGTCAGCAGATTTAAATCCTTCCAGCAAACTTACGGCTATGGGGAAGAATGTTGTAATAACAATTAGTGTAATTTTAGGCAAAATGCCATATCCCAGCCACAACACCAAAAGAGGAGCAATGGCTACAGTAGGAACCGTCTGTGTCATAACCATGATGGGATAGACAGATTTGTAAAAAAAGTTGAACCTGTCCATTAAAACAGCTATAACAAATCCAAGTAAAGTTCCTATGGTTAAACCTAAAAATGCTTCAGTTAATGTTGCCTGTGCATGCTCCATGAGCAATGGAAAATCATTGATGAATGCCTTCACCACATCAACAGGAGAAGGAAGCATATACTTTGGCACAACTCCCTTAGAAGACAACAGCTGCCAAACAATTAATATGACAACTATTGCAAGATATGGAGATATTTTATTGATGATGTTTTGTAACTTTTTTTTCAATAGTAAGTACACCACCATCCGGAGCAAAACTAATTTTTACATAGGCAGATACCTTTGGAGCTCCTGCTTTTACTGCTACTAATTGACAGTTCTTTACAATTTCCATCAACTGGTCATAATCTCCTTCAATTGCTGTTTCACTTGGTCCCACATAGTAGTTTAATCCAGTGCTCTTAATGTAAGCAATTACTTCATCCACAATACGGATAACCTCTTCATCTGAATTTACGTGTGGTAATACTTGAATAGCTACATTTGCTTGCATAAAGCCCTCCTAGAATTTAGTATTTGTAAAATAAAAACCTCTCCAGGTAATGGAAGAGGTTGTAATCCTAAAGGTATACGCCAATATATACAATCCCTACGCCAGCATTACCTGGATCAGGTTCCAAACAGTTTTTACTGTTTTAGGGTTTTGAACATTGGAGTAGTTCTTTTCTCAGCCTAATTCATTAAGCTCCCCTGTGAGCTAAATAATATCACAATGAAATGTTGTTGTCAAGGAGGTGTGGAAGATATGGGGGATAGGTTAATTTTGTATTGAATATATAATCTGAGTTCACTCAAAAAGTCTATTTATGTCATCCTGAGCGGTAGTGAAGGATCTCATCATTGTTGAAAATATGAGATTACTCAGCTGCAATTAAAAATGACTGTGAATAAATGTATAGGTTTTCAATGTGCTGAAGTATAATTAATCGTAAAAATTAGATAAGTTGATTTTAAACATAACTTTGAAATTTGTTGATTTTAAACATAACTTTGAAATTTATATTAATAATTGAAAATTGTCATAAATTGTAATATAATAAAGTGAAAATGTTTTCTATAACGGGAGTTGGGATAGTATGATAAAACTTTTGGATAAATAATTCGTTGTTGTCCGTTTATGGTACACCTCATATG
>JABNAD010000993.1_pt1 | contig 12200 bp, 10 predicted proteins | sample 7240381 | NCBI WGS metagenome assembly JABNAD01 (sample SAMN11332834, study PRJNA596920) | anaerobic digester metagenome | biome: digested sludge; isolation source: digested sewage sludge-derived enrichment culture grown on H2/CO2 | place: Germany: Goettingen | reverse complement strand
GGACCCCCTCCTCGCCGACGACGACCAGTTCGCCCCGCTTCAGTTTCGAGATCGGGACGCACCTCGCGGCCCGTGCACTGGGGTCGACCGTGACCAGGCAGTCCATCTCGATCTCCTCGACCGGGAGCCACTCTCCGCGCCACTTCACCGAGGTCGGATAATTGGTCGTGGTATAGAACCCCCGGGGGATCACCCGGTCCTCCTCCGCCGGGACGAGCCGGACATCTTCGACCGAGGCCTGGCGGGCCCCGAGTCGGTGGAGGTCGGAGAGGATCTCACCGAGACGGGTCTCGTTCTCGGCCGAGACGAGCAGGCGCGCGTACGTCGGGTCCGTCTTATGCTTGCCCACGTCGAAGACCAGGATCTCGAACGATCCTCCGCGGTCCATGATCCGGTCGAAGACCTGGGTCATGATTCCCGAGTCGATGATGTGGCCCTCGAGCTCGATCTCCCGCGAGGTCTGCATAATGCTCTCTATATCTCTCGGTGGCCGTTATCCCTTTTTCGGTGATCGACGCCCGGATCGTGACGCGATCATTCGCCGGCCAGGTGACGCTCCGCAGCGGCGAGGGAGACCCGCGTGTTGACATTGTGGCCGAGCGAGGGGTCGTCAATCCGGAGCCGGCACTCCTCCTGCATGCCCCCGATCAGCCCGGCATGGAGGATGTTGATCCCGGCAGGGACCGCCCGCCGCCCATCGACCTCCTCGACGTACGGCCCGGCGTCCGTCCCGTCATCAACCGGGACCCAGACCGAGAGGGCGGGGCAGGTCTGGCCCCGGTAGGCCAGGACGACCTGCTCGACGAGCGATCTGGAGAGGCAGGGGAGGTCCGCCGCGACGGTGAGGACCGGTTCATCGAGCCCGAGGAGGGCGATCGCCTCGACCAGGTCCTCGACGTACCCCGCACCGCCGGTGCAGATACAGAGGAGGTCGTGTGCCCGGCACCAGTTCTGCGTGAAGGGAGTCCGGGTAGAGGCGACGACCACCGGTTCGACGCCTGCGTCGACGAGCGCATCGGCCACCCACTCGATCAGGGGCTGGCCGTTGCAGAGCGCGAGCGGCTTCTCCCCCCCGCCGAAGCGGACGCCGCGGCCCCCAGCAAGGATCAGGCCAAGCATGCTCCGAGCCCCTCGAGCAGCTGCCGGTTCTCATCGCGCGTCCTGACCGCGACTCGTATATGCCCGGGCATCCCGAACGATGCGCAGTCCCTGACCCGGATACGGCGGTCGGCGAGCACGGAAGAGAGCAAGGATACGGGCACGGGGCTCTTCGCACAGATGAAGTTCGCCGCCGCCGGCATCGGTTCGAAGCCGAGCCGGGCCAGTCCATCCCCGAGGAGGGAGCGCTCAACGCGGATGCGCTCCCTCGACTCCTCGAGGGCCGGGTACACGCGCAGGGCGGCGAGCGCGAACTCCTCCGCGAAGGCGTTGACCGACCAGGGGGCGCGGCACCGCTCGCACCGATCGACAAGGTCGGGGGCGCCGAACCCGAAGCCGATCCGGATCCCCGGAACGGCGAAGGCCTTCGTCATCGAGCGGAGTACGAAGACCCGGTCGTCCCCGGAGTCGACCATCGACGCGAGGGGTTCCGCGAGCTCCATGAAGGCCTCGTCGACGAAGAGCCGGCCCCCTTCGGGCAGCCCGTCGAGCACCCCCCCCACTTCGTCGCGAGAGAGGAGCGCCCCGGTCGGATTGTTCGGGTTGCAGAGGAACCGGACGGCGGCGCAGGAAGGGTCAACGGTCTCGCGCGCGCCGGCGAGCGCGGCGGCCACGCGGTAGTCGCCGAACGTCGAACGGTCGATCAGCACCCGGTCCCCCGGGGCGAGTGCTGCCTGGCAGAATGAACGGATCACCTCGACCGACCCGTTGCCCACCGCGATCTCGTCGTCACGGCGGCCGAAGGTGCGGGCGATCGCCTCCTTCAGGGCGGGATACCGGTCATCGGGGTAGTGCTCGAGGCATTCGGGGCGGGGTGTCCAGGGCACGCGCGGGGCAAACGGGTTGAGGTTCGCCGAGAAGTCGAGCCAGCCCTCCTCGCGCTGCTCGGTCCGGGCGAGTCCGCCGTGCACGGCGCGCGGGGGGATCGGTCGGTGCATTGCAGATACCTGTTGTCCGTGATCGCTCTTGCAGGTTTTGTGGGGGGCGTCCTTTCCAGCCGACCGGGGGGGGAAGGGGCGTCCTGCTCGGAATTCCCCACATGAGAGAAAATAATCGCTCAATTCGGGTCATTTCTGTTTGATAGAAATAGAAATGAATATATAACAATATGGTCAACAGTGAAAAGTCAGCCGGTCAGACGCTAAGTCGCCACTGGTCAGACAAAAGACCGACAAATGTCGGTCAGAAGTCAGACATTCCCGATTACAATGAAGCGAATCACCATACGATTGCCCGAGCAGCAGATTGACCTGCTTGAACAGATGGTCGAAGAGGGCGATTTTCCGACCGTCTCCGATGCGGTACGCGATGCGGTGCGGGGGCTGATCGAGCGCCGGGGCAATCGTATGCTGCGGGACAAGGACCAGGTATCATTAAAACTGTAGGGGTTTCGATGCAGACAATCATAAATGAAGCGCTCAAGAACGCGGAGATCGAGCGCGAGATGCTCAAGGGGATCATCAACGAGGATGACTTCGACGGTCAGCCCCGGATCGTGATCGTCGGGTGTGGCGGCGCTGGAAACAACACGATCAACCGGCTCCACCACATGCAGGTCACCGGCGCCGAGACGATCGCGGTGAACACCGACAAGCAGCACCTCGACATGATCCAGGCCGATAAAAGGATCCTGATCGGCAAGTCCCTGACCAAGGGGCTGGGCGCCGGCGGGTATCCCGATGTCGGGAAGCGGGCGGCGGAGATGGCGCGGGCCACCCTCGAGAGCGTGCTCGAGAACGTCGACCTCTGCTTCGTGACCGCCGGGATGGGTGGCGGCACGGGCACGGGCGCCGCACCCGTCGTCGCACAGATCGCAAAGGACCAGGGCGCGATCGTGGTCGGCATGGTCTCGTACCCGTTCCAGGTCGAGAAGGCGCGGCTCCTCCGGGCCGAAGAGGGCCTCGAGTCCCTCAGCCAGTCCGCGGACTCGGTGATCGTGCTCGACAACAACCGGCTCAAGTCCTACGTCCCGAACCTTCCGCTGGGCCAGGCGTTCTCGGTGATGGACCAGCTGATCGCCGAGACGGTCAAGGGGATCAGCGAGACGATCACCGAGCCGTCCCTGATCAACATCGACTACGCCGATGTCCGGGCGATCATGAAGAAAGGCGGTGTCGCCGTGATGCTCGTCGGCGAGACGAAGCAGCAGAACAAGGCCGAGACCGTGGTCCGCGAGTGCCTCTCGAACCCCATGCTCGACATCGACTACCACGGCGCCACCGGCGCGCTGATCCACATCACGGGCGGGAGCGACCTGACCCTGCAGGAGGCTGAGGAGATCGCAAGCCAGCTCACCTACGAACTCGACCCCCACGCCGATGTGATCTGGGGCGCGCGGATCAAGAGCGAGTTCGAAGGACGGGTCCGCGTCATGGCGATCATGACCGGGGTCAGGTCGGCCCAGGTCCTGGGCAGCCAAAACCCCGCTGCGAAGTCGAACCCGCCGATCTCCCAGAAGTCCGGGACGAAGTGGGCACATGACCCCGTCCGTAGCACGCGTTCCTACGATAAGAGCGGCGGCAGCCAGATCGAGTTCATCAAGTAACCCCTTCTCTTTTATTCGCGGAGGAGGGCGACCTTCTCTCCCACCCTGACACCGAGACGTTCTGCGATCGGCCGGCACTTGGCGGCGAGGAGGTGCGCGACCGGAGGCAGGCCCGAGTACTCCGTGAGCGACTCGTAGTTCGCCATCCCCTTCGCGATGACCAGGTCGGCACCTTCGATCGCGCCGGCCAGTTCGGGCGGAATCCTGTCCAGCGGGACCCCCATCTCCGATCCCCCGCCGGTCGTCGTGAGCAGGTCGGCGACGAGGTCGATCCCGAGAGCACGGGCGTCCTCCAGCGTCGCATCGTTCAGCACCGGCCCATCCCGGACGGCAACCGTGACGTGGACCCCGCGCCGGGCCAGGTGCCCGATCAGAAGGCGGTCGAGCACGATCTCCCCGCAGTTGTCGGTGATGTAGACCACGCGCCCGAGCAGACCCTCGATCGCGTCGCAGTCGTCGACTGCGAGCCCCCGTGCGAACTCTTCCTCGAAGAAGGCGAGAAAGTCATCGGCGATCCGATGGCCCTTGACACCGTGGTCGAAGGTGTTCCCGATGATCGAGGCGATCACGAAGTCCCGGAACGTCACAAGGCGCGGACCAACCGTTCGACAGGCGTCCTGGACAACGGCGGTGCTCTCCCTCTTGACGCAGGCATAGGGGTCCCGAACTCCGAGAAGTCCGGCCGCAAGCCGGTGGAGATCGGAGGCGATGACCGGCTGCGGCACCTCGAGGTCGCGGAGATCGGCGAGGCGCGCGGCGCAGGCGGTGACGATCGCGTCCGCGCACTCAGGCCGGCCGGCGAGAACACAGGTGTTCTGGATCCGTGACATCAGGCAGTCAGCACACTCGGAAGAGACCGGCATACCGATAGAGTCGGCCCGTCGGACAGAAATAGAATGGGGCCACTGCGATTTGAACGCAGGTCAGAAGACCCCCAGTCTCCTAGGATGGCCAGGCTACCCTATGGCCCCACGACCTACAATGTAGGTCAAAAGAACATATCTACCTTCGCATCCAGGGTTGACGGACGGTCGGGTGAAAGCTCCGCACCGGCCCCCTTTCCTGGATCGCCTCAATTTTGGGGAATTACGGAGAACAAACGAGAATTCACCGCGTACATGACTCGAAAGCAATAAATAGAGTTTGAACCCTGTACACTCTATTCTCTCTGACGGCTGGCGACGAAGGCAGATATTATGTTGAAGGAGCGGATTTCTGAGTTTGTGGACGAGGTCAACGCCATCGGAGGTGTCGATGGTTGTGCACTGATCTCGAAGGACGGCATCATGATCGGGAAGGCATTCCCCCGGGAGATCTCCGAGAAGTGGTTCTCCGCGATGAGTGCCTCCGTCCTCGCATCGGCGGAGTCTGCAGCCAGCATCATCGGGATCACCCCGCCGGTCCACATCAGGATCGACGCCCCCGAAGGGCGGATCCTGATCCACGACGCAGGCGAGAAGCTCCTCGTGGTGGCGGTGCTCTCCCGTCAGAGCGAGCCCGAACCGATCGCCGAACAGATCGAGAGCGTGGCCCGCAGGATCGGAGAGGAACTCTGATGTATACCATCATGGTCGTGGACGATTCCGCGTTCATCGTCGATGTCTTCGTGACGATGCTTGAGCGAGGAGGGTACAAGACGATCGCCACGTACGGGGGCCAGGAGTGCCTCGACGTCCTGAAGACGGAGCGGCCCGACCTGATCCTTCTCGACATCATGATGGAGCCGATGGACGGACGCGAGACGCTCGAACGGATCAAGACGAACCCCGATACGAAAGAGATCCCGGTCATGATGCTGACGGCCAAGCAGCTCACGCCGGACGAGGCACAGGAGTACGCGATCTATGTCGAGGACTACGTCCTCAAGCCGATCACCCACCGGGAGCTCTACGACGTGATCGAGCATATCCTGAACCGCCGCGCCCGCATCCGCCAGGACGTCGACATGGCCCGAGCCGCCGGGATCGACCAGAAGACGATCGACGAGTACGCCCGCCTCTCCAAGAGTATCGAGGTGAACCGCCGACTCATGTCGATCCTGGAGTCGACCTACAACATCTCGGACTCGAAGGCGAAGGTCGGCGAGGAGATCGCCCGGGCGATCCGTTCCATGAACATGAACATCGAGTTCCAGGAGGACCGCCTCCGGGAGCTCCGCGACCAGATGAAGGTCGGCAGTTGACGACGGGGCAACCAAACCCCGGCCCTCCCGCACCACGGTCGTCCGTGCCCCCCCCCCTGCGACACAGCACCGCCTTCGGCCGACCACGACCTGGCGCGCAGAACGGCGGGGGCGGCCGGGGATCGGGACGTGATCCGCGCGCGCTCCATTTCGAGCCGATTTACATAAAAAGCCGGCCCACAAGCGGATTCCGAACAGGCCTGTGGACGCTTCAGGATTGAAAGTACTTTCCGAACTTTTATATCCTTTTATCTCATTGTAATAATGCTGTGTCGCAGGGACGGATGGGTTCGTAGCTCAGTTTGGCAGAGCGCCTGGCTTTTAACCAGGTGGTCGGGGGTTCAAATCCCTCCGGGCCCGTTTCCACCGTAGCGACTCTGGTTTTCGAGCGGCGATGCAGACTGAACACGTAGACGTCCCAGGCGGGAGGGGCAGATGAGCGTCAGGATTAACGTACTGGACCATATCATGGTCCCCGATCATCAGGTGATGAGCGAGGATGAGGTGCAAACCCTCCTCAAACGGTATTCCATCACCTTCGACCAGTTACCCAAGATCTTCCACGACGACCCGGGTGTACGCCAGGTCAACGGGAAGGTCGGGGATGTGATCCGGATCGTCCGGCAGAGCCAGACCGCGGGGATCGCGGAAGCATATCGGCTCGTCGTCAGGCGACCAAAGAAATAATTCGGGGGCTGATTCTCTGTTAGACCGTAGCATACTCTCACGAGCTTACTTCTCTCACGAACATGTGGCCCGGCACCAGCTGGACTCGTTCAACCACTTTCTTGAGCACAACCTCCAGAAGGTCGTGAACGAGCAGCGGGTGATCGAGACCGACATCGAGCACCGTGGCAAGTCAAACGAGCCGGTCTCGGTCGAGCTTGGCGATATCCGGGTGATGAAGCCCCTGGTCCGCGAGGCCGACGGCTCCCAGGGCGACCTCTTTCCGAGCGAGGCACGCCTTCGAAACCTGACCTATGCGGCCCCGATGCAGCTGGACATGACCCTTGTCCAGGGTGGGGAACGCCATGAGCCCGTGATCACCACGATCGGTCTTCTGCCGATCATGATCGGCTCGAAGGCCTGCAACCTGTACGGGATGAGCGACGACGAGCGGGTCACCCATGGCGAAGACCCGCTCGATCCCGGTGGCTTCTTTGTCGTGAACGGAACCGAGCGGGTCCTGATGACCCTCGAGGACCTCGCCTCCAACAAGATCATGACCGAGTTCACGGAGCGGTACAACGAGCGGATCTACGTTGCAAAGGTCTTCTCGCAGTACCGTGGATACCGTGCCCTGGTCGTGGTGGAGCGGAACAAGAAGAACCTCCTCGAGGTCTCGTTCCCCTCGGTCGCCGGCCACCTCAAGTTCGTGGACCTGATGCGTGCCCTCGGGCTCGACTCGGACCACGCGGTCGTCGAGGCCGTCTCGACCGAGGAGGACATCCTCACCTTCATGATGCAGAACCTCGAGGAGTCCTCGTGCGACTCGGTCGAGGGCGGTATCATGTACGTCGGGAAGAAGCTCGCACCGAACCAGACGCGTGACTATCAGCGCAAGCGCGCCGAGTTCGTGCTGGACAACTACCTGCTGCCGCACCTCAACTACCTGATGCCGATCGGCATGAACGAGGAGGACCCGCTGTATCACGAGACGGTCCAGGGCGTTCGGCTGGCGAAGGCCCACTTCCTCGGGCGAATGGCCGAGGCGTGCTTCGACCTGGTGCTCGACAAGCGCCGGATCGACGACAAGGACCACTACTCCAACAAGCGGCTCAAGCTCGCGGGCGACCTGATGGAGGACCTCTTCCGGATCTCGCTCAACCGCCTGACCCGTGATGTGAAGTACCAGCTCGAGCGCGCCTCGATGCGCCACCGCGACCTCTCGATCGGGACCGCCGTCCGCGCGGACGTCCTGACCGAGCGGCTCCTCCACCCACTCGCAACCGGGAACTGGGTCGGTGGGCGCACCGGCGTCTCGCAACTGCTGGACCGGGTCGACCACATGGCTGTGCTGTCGCACCTTCGCCGCGTGATCTCCCCGCTTTCGCGCTCGCAGCCCCACTTCGAGGCGCGTGACCTGCACCCGACCCAGTGGGGCCGGATCTGCCCGAGCGAGACGCCGGAAGGACCGAACTGTGGCCTGGTGAAGAACTTCGCCCAGATGGTGGAGATCTCAAAGGGCGTCACGAACGATGACGAGGTGCTCAGCATGCTGTATTCCATGGGTGTCGAGGGGCTCAAGGGCGAGGTGATCCGATGAAGCGGTCGCGCGTCTTCGTCGATGGCGCCCTGATCGGGCTTGTCGAGGACCCGGCGATACTGGTCCAGGAGGTCCGCAGGCTCCGCCGGAGCGGTGGTGTCTCAACCGAGATCAACGCCTCCTACAAGCCCTACAACGGGGACGTTATCATCCACACGGACCGAGGGAGGGCACGCCGTCCCCTGATCGTGATCGAGAATGGCCGACCCCTGCTGACGAACGAGGAGCTCGCCCGCCTCCAGCAGCATGAGATCGACTTCAACAGCCTGGTCACGGCCGGCTATATCGAGTTCATCGATGCCGAGGAGGAGGAGGACCTCCTCATCGCAATCAACGAGCCCGATCTGACTCCGGCCCACACGCACCTGGAGATCGACCCGTCCCTGATCCTCGGACTCGGCGCGGCCCACGTGCCGTTCCCCGAGCACAACGCCTCTCCCCGTGTCACGATGGGTGCCGGGATGGTCAAGCAGGCCCTCGGTTTCGGCTCGGCCAACATGAAGCTGCGCCCCGACACGCGGGGACACCTCCTCCACTATGTGCAGAAGCCGCTCGTCCGGACCCAGACCAACGAGCTGATCGGCTCGGACGACCGGCCGGCCGGCCAGAACTTCACGGTTGCGATCCTCTCATATGAAGGGTTCAACATCGAAGACGCGCTCATCTTCAACCGCGCTTCGATCGACCGCGGGCTCGGCCGGTCGCACTTCTTCCGGACGTACGAGGGCGAAGAGCGCCGATACCCCGGCGGCCAGGTCGACCGTATCGAGATCCCTGACTCGGAAGTGACCGGCGCCCACGGTGAGGAATATTACAAGAACCTCGATGATGACGGCATCATCAATCCTGAGACGGTGGTGGGAGAGAAGGATGTCCTGATCGGCAAGACCTCCCCGCCAAGGTTCCTGGAAGAGCCGACATCGGACCTGATCACGGTCGAGAAGCGACGCGACACCTCGGTCACGATGCGCTCGAACGAGCACGGCATCGTCGATACGGTGATCATCACCGAGGGCGAGAACTCGTCCCGGCTGGTCAAGGTCCGGACGCGCGACCTGCGTATCCCCGAGGTCGGCGACAAGTTCGCCTCCCGGCACGGGCAGAAGGGCGTCGTCGGCCTGATCACGGCCCCCGAGGATATGCCGTTCACCGAGCTCGGCATGGTCCCCGACCTGGTGATCAACCCGCACGCGATCCCGTCCCGGATGACGATCGGGCACATGCTCGAGATGATCGGCGGCAAGGTCGGCTCCCTCGAGGGGCGGCGCATCGATGCGACGGCCTTCTCGGGCGAGATCGAGGCGGACCTGCGCAGCGCCCTCGCCGAGTTTGGGTTTGCCCCCAACGGCCGCGAGGTGATGTACGACGGGATCACCGGCAAGCCGTTCTCCGCGGATATCTATGTCGGCGTCATCTACTACCAGAAGCTCTACCACATGGTCTCGTCCAAGATGCACGCCCGTTCCCGCGGGCCCGTGCAGGTCCTGACCCGCCAGCCGACCGAGGGGCGTGCCCGCGAGGGCGGTCTCCGGTTCGGCGAGATGGAGCGCGATGTCATGATCGGCCATGGTGCCGCGATGGCCCTGAAGGAGCGGTTGCTCGACGAGTCCGACAAGGTCCAGCAGTACGTCTGTGCCAAGTGCGGCATGGTCGCCATGCTCGACCGGAAGCGGAACACGACCCGCTGCCTCGTCTGCGGCGCCGAGACCGACATCTACTATGTCGAGATGAGTTACGCATTCAAGCTTCTCCTCGACGAGATGAAGAGCATGGGGATCGCCCCGAGGATGGTCCTCGAGGACCAGGTGTAACATTCACATGCCGAGTCCAAAACGCATCGGAAAGATCAAGTTCGGTCTCCTCTCCCCGAAGGAGATCCGGACCATGTCCGTTCGGAAGATCATCTGGGCGGACACCTACGACGACGACGGGTTCCCCTATCCCCAGGGGCTGATGGACCTCGCACTCGGGGTGATCGACCCCGGGCTGCGCTGCAAGACCTGCGACCAGAAGGCCGCGGACTGCCCAGGCCACTTCGGCCACATCGAGCTCGCCAAGCCCGTCATCCACGTCGGGTACACCCGCCTGATTCGAAAGCTCCTCCGCGTCACCTGCCGCGCGTGCGGCCGGCTTCTTCTCTCGCCCGATGAGATCCAGAAGGTCTCGATCACGGCGGAGGACGAACTCGGCGGCGACTTCCTGACCGAGAAGGACATCAAGAAGGAGCGGTCCTGCCCCCATTGCGGGGAGCAGCAGCTGAAGGTGAACTTCGAGAAGCCGACCACCTTCTCCGAGGTCCTGCTCGAGGACGGCAAGAAGAACGAGCACAAGCTGACACCGGCCGACATCCGCGCCCGGCTCGAGCGGATCCCCGACTCGGACCTGCGCCTCCTCGGGATCAATCCCGACGTCGCCCGGCCCGAGTGGACGATCCTGACCGTGCTGCCCGTGCCGCCGGTCACGATGCGCCCCTCGATCATTCTCGAGAACGGCCAGCGCTCCGAGGACGATCTGACCCACAAGCTGGTCGACATCATCCGGATCAACCAGCGGTTCAAGGAGAACCAGGACGCGGGCGCGCCCCAGCTGATCATCGAAGACCTCTGGGAACTGCTCCAGTACCACGTCACCACCTACCTGGACAACGAGGTGGCCGGCTGCCCGCCCGCGCGCCACCGCTCGGGCCGCCCCTTGAAAACGCTATCGCAGCGCCTGAAGGGCAAGGACGGACGGTTCCGCGGTTCACTCTCGGGGAAGCGTGTCAACTTCTCGGCCCGTACCGTCATCTCGCCGAACCCGAACCTCTCGGTCACCGAGGTCGGCGTCCCGCTCTCGATCGCGATCGAGATGACCGTGCCCGTCCGGGTGACGTCCCACAACCTCGAGGAGATGCGCACCCTTGTCCTTCGCGGGCCCGAGCGCAAGAGCCTCAAGGACCCCTGTGGCGCGAACTACGTGATCCGCCCGGACAACCGGCGCCTGCGCCTCGGGGGCGACAACCTCGAGACGATCGCCGATGCGATCGAGCCCGGGTACACGGTCGAGCGGCAGCTGCGCGACGGGGATATCGTGCTCTTCAACCGGCAGCCGTCCCTCCACCGCATGTCGATCATGGCCCACCGGATCAAGGTGATGGACGGCAAGACCTTCCGTCTCAACCCCGCGGTCTGCCCGCCGTACAACGCTGACTTTGACGGGGACGAGATGAATCTCCACGTCCCGCAGACCGAGGAGGCGCGCGCCGAGGCCGCGATCCTGGTCGCGGTCCAGGAGAACATCCTCTCACCCCGGTTCGGTGGCCCGATCATCGGCGGCATCCACGACCATATCTCGGGCATCTTCATGCTGACCCACGACCTGCGGTGGTTCACCAAGTCCGAGATCCTCTACCTCCTCAAGTTCTTCGAGTTCGAGCACCTGCCCGAGCCCGGCCTGACCGAGGAGGACGGGACGCCGAAGTGGTCCAACAAGCAGGTCTTCTCGATGATCCTGCCCGACGGCCTGAACATGGTCTTCCGCGCCTCGTCCTGCATCAACTGTGACGAGTGCCGGTACACCGACTGTGAACGGGACGCGTTTGTCAGGATCATCGACGGCCAGCTCCAGACCGGCACGGTCGACAAGAAGTCGATCGGTGCGTTCGACGGGGCGATCCTGAACCGGATCATCAGGCAGTACGGGATGGACCGGGCAAGCCGGTTCATCGACGACATGACACGCCTCTCGATACGGGGGATCATGATCGACGGGTTCTCGTTCGGGATCGACGACGAGGACCTCTCCAAGACCGAGTACGGTCAGATCGACGACGAGCTCTCCAAGGCGAAGGACGATGTCGACCGGCGTATCCGGATCTTCCAGGAGGGCCAGCTCGAGCCGATGCCGGGCCGGACACCCGAGGAGACCCTCGAGATGCAGATTATGCAGGTGCTCGGCAAGGCCCGTGACCGCACCGGTGAGATCGCGGGCCGCCACCTCGGTCTCGGCAACTCCGCCGTGCTGATGGCCGTCTCCGGGGCCCGTGGCTCGATGCTGAACCTCACCCAGAT
>JABNAD010000991.1_pt1 | contig 12225 bp, 11 predicted proteins | sample 7240381 | NCBI WGS metagenome assembly JABNAD01 (sample SAMN11332834, study PRJNA596920) | anaerobic digester metagenome | biome: digested sludge; isolation source: digested sewage sludge-derived enrichment culture grown on H2/CO2 | place: Germany: Goettingen | reverse complement strand
CATTAACACACTCTATATCAGAAGCCTTGCTGTCGGGTAAAAATTCACTGGTCAAGGAATCTATAAGGGTTTCAGCTGTAATCGTGCCTTTTAGCTCCTTAAGATTTTTCACTCTGGCCTTTACAGAATCTATCCCTTTGGAGCGCAATTTTTGCTCGGAGACTGTTAGAAAGCAGCTTAATTTTTCTAAATTAGAATCAATCAGCAAAGTCCCATGGTGGCAAAGAATATTGTTATCTACAAAAAATGCATTTCCCGATACCTTGTATTCCTGCACCAGAATGTCGTTTTTCCCGCTGAAAACAGCATCAATTCCATTGGCTGCCAAAGCGCTGATAATAAAATCAATATTCTCCTCTACTTTTTTCTCGGAAAAAGATGAAATAAATGTGTAATTTAAATTCCCCAGATCATGATAGACGGCTCCGCCGCCTGACAACCGTCTAACAAGTTTTCCTCGCTGATCGTTCAATTCCTGTAAATTACATTCCTTCCAAGGGTTCTGATTCCGTCCTATTACAACTGTATTCTCATTTTGCCATAAAAAGAGAATCTTTTCATGATCGCCAGCATTATGGACAAGATATTCTTCAAAAGCAAGATTGAAATATGGATTATTGCTTTGTGAAAGATAAACCTTATACAAAATGAATAGCCTCCCCAGTAATACCTAATATGGCCTCATGCACAGATTCTGCCGTAGTTGGATGGGCAAAAACAAGGTGGCTGAGGGTTCGATAGTCCGTCTTATTTTGAATATAATAGGTGAAATTCGAAACGAGATCCGTTGCTCCCGGCCCAATTACCGCTGCTCCCAAAATTCTATGGTCTTCTTCGTGATAAAGTATTTTTACAAATCCCTTTTGTTCTCCCTGGCTTAATGCCTTTCCATTTGCAATAAAAGGAAACTTACTTGTTTGATATGAAATGCCCTGACGTTTTGCTTCCTTTTCTGAAAGACCAACCATACCAATCTCCGGAGATAAAAAGACGGCACTTGGAATGGCAGAATAATCCATAACGCTCGCTTTCCCCATACAATTTTCAGCAGCAATAATACCCTGATGGCTGGCAACGTGAGCCAGTTGCATTTTATTGGTGATATCACCAATTGCATAGATTCCCTCCTTCGAGGTAAGCATATGTTCATTCACTTCAATTCCATTTTGTTTTGCATTTAAGGCAACCCCCAGCTCTCCAAGATTGATGGCGGTTAAATTCGGTCTTCTGCCAACTGACATAAGAACAGTTTCCCCAACAACAAAGTGTTTTTCTCCTTGAGAGAAAACAGTGATTGCTTTCCCGTCTTCCGCTAAGGATATTTCCTCAACTTTTGCTTTCGTGTATAGTTTTATTCCTCTCTGTTTGCATTCTTCTGTTATCACCTCAATGATATCTCCATCAAAATTCGCCAAAATATCATCAAGGAACTCTATAACTGTTACCTTACTTCCAAAGGAGTTAAAGATAAACGCAAACTCCATTCCAATTACACCGCCCCCCACAATGGTAAGCGAATCAGGAACCTTATTAAGACTTAGAATTTCTTCATTCGTAAATACCACTGGTAAATCTGCTCCGGGGATATTTAGTTTTGATGGAGATGAACCTGTGGCAATAATCATGTTCTTCGCCTGGATAGAGGCTTCGATTCTATTATTTTTCACAAAAATCAAGTCTTTTGTTATCGTTGCCTCTCCTTCTATAAAACGTATTTTCCAGTAGTCCAAAAGAGAATGAATCCCGGTGGATAAGCTTGAAATCACTTCGTTCTTTCTGCTTACAATGCGCTCCATATCAATAGCCATCTCTTGGGCTTTTATGCCAAATTCAGCGCTTTTATGCATTTCATCATAAAGATGTGCGCTTTTTACAAAGCTTTTTGTGGGAATACAACCAGAGTTCAAGCAGGTACCACCAATTTTATTTTTTTCAATCAGTACCACGTTACCCCCTAATTGTGCTGCTCTGATTGCCGCAACATAGCCTCCAGGGCCACCGCCAATTACAACAACATCACAGGTAATATCTTCTTTCCTAGGCTTTGCAAGCCCAAAACTGTAGCCTTTCTTTGTCTGCTCTGGTGCTTTATTGACTTTTTCACCATCTATTTCCGCTACCGTTTCTCCCACTTTAACCAGTTGGCCTTCTTCAATCAATATGTTTTGTATGGTTCCTTCGTATTCAGACTTTACTAGAAAATTGCCTTTCTTGGATTCCGTATTAAATAAACCATCACCCACTTGTATTTTTTGACCAACTTTCATCAAAATTTTTCCCACTTTTGCACTTTTATCATCACCTGATAATTTATTCAGTATGATTTGCATCGGTATCCCTCCTTGAAAAAAAGGAGCGGTTTATTTAAAAAAACGCTCCCTGTTTATATTTATTTAAATTCGTTTTCAAATTCTGCAATGCTCTCTTTTAGCAAAGTAACGGAGTATGCCATGGATGGACCACCACCAAAAGCAACAGCAACCATAGCGGATTCTAAGATTTCTTCCTTTGTTGCACCAGCTTCAAAAGCTTTATAGGTATGGTAAACAATGCAATATTCGCATCTAGTATAGCAAGCAATTCCTACACTCATCAATTCTTTGGTCTTCACGTCTAACGCCTTGGGTTCGTAGGCAGCCCCAAGCAGCCCCATAAAAGCATTCACCATTTCACCATTTGTTTCACCAAGGCTTCCGAGCCCTCCAACAAAGTTGTTCAATATTTCTCTTACATTTGCCATCACAATTCCTCCTTTAAATTTTTCCGAATTAATTAGCATACTTACTTTTAGTATGTTTACTATTAGTATAGCAACTCATTTATTACTTGTCAATCTAAAAGCAAAAACCTTTTCAATAACAGACTGCGATTATTCTAATTTTGCATAATAAAAAATGACCTTTTACAAGGCCATTTTTCATATTTATTATTCTATTGATTTTTCTCTATATTATTTAGCATTTTATTTAAAACATTATGGAAAATTTCTACTTCCTCATCTGAAATATTTTCTAACAGTAAATCACTAAATTCTTGCCCATAGTGCATTAGCGTCTGAGCCTTAAGCCGTCCGGCTTCCGTAAGCTCTAAAATTTTCATTCGTTTGTCTTTTTGGTTTTCAATTCTTCGAATCAAACCATCTCTTTCCATTCTATCTATCAGTCTTGCTAGAGAGGGATCCTGAATATTCATCAGCGCGGCCAAATCCTTCTGGCTCATTTCTTTTTCCGTATTTATCAAAAAATAAAGAGCAATCCATTGTATTCTGGTTGATCCATATTTTATCATGCGTTTATTGAAATCCTCGGTGACTGTCTTAATTGCCGACGTAGTTACAAAGCCAATACATTTTGATAAATCAAAGTCCACTTGTTTGATTACCTCCTTATGATCATAGAAGAAACTCTATTCTATGCCATTCTATCAAAAGAACGAAAAAGGTGCAAGTTTAAAATCAGTATTTCTCAGCACCTCAACAATAATACGTAACACCCAATAGGGTTTAATGGATTCTGTGATTTGCAACAGCACAAAAAAAGAACAAATAACAGCTGATAAATGGCATGAAAAGTCTGAAACGCTTTTCGTTCGTTTTGTCTGCACAACGCCGGAGGCTTTGATGTCATAGCTTTCTTAAAAACATTCATTTTATCCCTTTCCACAAGGAGCTTTCAACTCAAAGCAATTACTTACATTTATGTATTTCTCCAAAACCTTGGACAAAGTATCGATTCTTACCTTCAAATGAGGCTTGATACCTTTATATCCAATGCATCTAAGGAAACACGCTTCCTTCGAAAACTTCTTATTTTTATAGCAATAAAACCTCCAAACTGAGCAATAATCATTGCTTGCGACAGCTTGAAGGTTTCATAATTGGGAAGAACTTCAGTTACCAGGAATAGGTATTATTCAGACCCAGGGTCTAGCCATATTTTGAAGTTGCTAACCCCAGATTTTTTTCTCGTTTGTTTAACCCCTTTTCCCACTGATTGTTTGTCTAAGTAAATTTCAAAATTTGAATTAGGATATTTCATTCAAATCAGCCGTGGAACCGCAATAAAACTACCACGTAACGGGCGCCAAGATGAATTGTCTTTACGATTAAGGAAATATTGGCATGGCACATACAGCCAAATCTTGTCCATTGTTCCCATATATTATCCTATGCAATTAGTCTAAAATAGCAATGCCATCTATTTCAAGATTTGCTCCGCCCATAAAGTCTTTCACTGCCATAGCAATTCTTGCCGGAGGATTTATAGGGAAGTATACTTTGTAAATTTCATTAAAATCAGCAAGCATACTTAAATCTTTTACATAAACCTGCATTTTAACAATATTTTCAAGGGTGCCACCTGCGGCTTCAATTGTATGTTTGATATTCTCAAGAGCCGCTTTTGCCTCTATTTTAATATCACCATTACCGACAATTTCGCCGGTTACTGGATCATCACCACAAGCGCCAGCAAGAAACACCAAGTTTCCGTGCTTGACGGCCTGTGAATACCAAGCTGTAGGTTTTGTGGCCTTATCAGTATAAACCATTTCGTTTTTCAAAGAATCTTCTCCTTTCTAAAGTTATTCCTTTGTAAAGAAATAGCCTGCCTCCAGCGCTTGAATATTCACTTCAACCAACTGAGGCTTCATTTTCTTTTTCAATACTTCTCGAACTTCCTCAAGATTAACTACATCAAGAGTTTTAATAACCGCACCTAACGCCACCATATTAGAGGATTTTGCGCTACCAATCTTTGTTGCAATTTCAGTAAATGGTATCTCAACCACGTTAATGTCTATTCTTTTTGATACAAGGCCAATCATAGAGCTATTAATAATTAGTGTCCCACCAGCTTTGACTTTGTGTTCATAGTCTTTAAAAGATTCTTCATCCATAACAAGAATTGTATCAGCCTCAGAAATAACAGGCGAGCCGATTTCCTGAGAAAGAACAACCTGACAGCTTGCTCTACCACCTCTTTTTTCCTGACCATAAGCCGGAGCAAGGGTAACGTTTAATCCTTTGGCAGCTGCTGCTGTACATATAAGTTTTCCCATTAAAATTGTTCCTTGACCGCCAATTCCAGAAAAAATCATTTCACTTTTCATTATTCACCCTCCTTTGGCGCTCTGAAAACTCCCAGTGGATATTGATTTAATACGCTTTCGCCAATCCACTCCAACGCTTTTACAGGTTTCACACCCCACCCTGTGGGGCAGGGAGAAATTATCTCAACAAAACTTAAACCATTACCCTCCAACTGATATTGAAAAGCTTTTCTGATGGCTTCTTTTGTCTTTTTAATATTCCCTGGGGAATTCACTGCAACCCTTTCACTATAGTAGCAACCATTCAAATTACCGATAATTTCAGCCATGTTCACAGGATATCCGGCGTTATCGGCACTTCTGCCAAATGGAGAGGTGCTGGTTTTTTGTTCCATCAATGTTGTAGGTGCCATTTGACCGCCTGTCATGCCGTAAATTGCATTATTGACGAAAATTACTGTAAACTTTTCGCCTCTAATGCCTGCGTGCATTATTTCCGCCATACCTTCGGAAACCATATCTCCATCGCCCTGATAAACAACAACTAAGTTATCCTCCAATGCTCGCTTGATTCCTGTACCTGTTGCAGGAGCTCTGCCATGCAATGCACAAATAGAGTCTACATTAAAATATCTGTCTGCATAAACTGAACAACCGATGGGCCAAATCATAATGGCTTTTTCGGATAAATTTTCTTCTTCTATTATTTCAGCAATAAGCTTATTGATAATTCCGTGACCACAGCCACCGCAATATTTCATATATTCATCTGTAAGAACTTTCGGTCTTTCATATACTGTTTTCATCCCATCACCTCCAAATTATTTTATGTACAATTCCTTGATTTTCTCATATAGTTCCTGAGGCGTAGGTGTAATACCACCAAGTCTGCCAAAAAAATTAACCTTGTCTTTATTGTTCACATTAAGCTTAACATCCTCAATCATCTGCCCTGCACTAAGTTCAACTACAAGATATTCTTTGTCAGGATATTGATCGAATGCCTTTTTGGGGAAAGGCCACAGCGTAATGGGTCTGATCATACCAACCTTTATGCCATTCTCTCTTGCAATGTGAATTGCAGTTAGTGCAATTCGGGCAACAGAACCGTATGCTACAATAATAATATCTGCATCCTCTGTCTCGTACTCTTCCCATCTCTGTTCATTTTCTTGAATAGCATGGAATTTATCTTGCAAATCTAAGTTAAATCTTTCCCACTGCTCAGGCCCTAAGGCACAGGTAGTAATAACATTATGTTTTCTTCCCTTTGCTCCTGTGATTGCCCAATGAAAATCATTTTTAACTTCAATTTTTTCGGGTAGTTCTACGTTTTCCATCATTTTGGAAAGCATACCATCACTTGCAACCACCACGGGATTCCTGTATTTTTCTGCAAGTTCAAAAGATAATCTACCGAAATCAGCCATCTCCTGAACGGAATAAGGTGCAAGAACGATGGTATAATAGTCACCATGTCCCCCGCCCTTTACAAGCTGAAAGTAATCTCCTTGGGCTGCAAGTATATCGCCATCAGCGGGGCCCGGTCTCATTACATCTACAATTACTGCTGGCAAGCCAGCAGCTGCCATAAAGCTCATTGCTTCACAGCCAAGGCTAAATCCGGGACCAGAGGTTGCTGTCATTACTCTTTTGCCTGTTGCCGCGACACCTGCAATCATGTTAAAAGCGGAAACTTCTGTTTCAGCTTGAACAAACACCAATCCTTCCGTAGGTGCTTTTTTCGCATAATATTCAGGCATTTCACTGGACGGTGTAATTGGATATCCGAAAAAATACAAACATCCAGATCTAATTGCTGATTCTGCAAAGGCTTCGTTCCCTTGCATAAACACTTTATCTGCCATTATAATCCTCCTTTTATATGTCTTTTTCAATTGTAATTGCTGCTTCGGGACAAACGGTTGCACAAATTCCACATGCAATGCAATCCTCTAAATTTTCCGCCACTGCAGGATAGTAACCTTTTTTGTTTAACTTATCCTTTTTTCTTAAAATAGTTTTCTTGGGACAGAATGTAATGCAATATTCGCATTCCTTACAAATTTCTTCATTCACCGTTACTTTGTTCATTTCTAACCCTCACTTTCCTAATTGAAAATCGACACGGATTGTTCTAATATTTAGAACGTTGTTTGTTTATTTAGAACTACTTAAATTCATTATACAGAATGTCATTCTAATCGTCAATATCTCAATCAAAAATTTTACATGATTATTTTAATTTTCTATTTTAGGGAAGCGTGTTTACGAACTTTGAATGATTCAATTAAAAAAAGGATTTTGCTTGTATATAACAAAAATCCCTTTTTTCATATACTTTGGATTTTACATAACAGCGCTCTGGTCTAATTAACCCACCTCATTATCGTATAAGTTTTATTCTAATTATAAAAATAGTATTCTATATATTGTCACCCTCTGGTTTATGTTTACAAACGTTACAACTTCATCTATAATGAATCCAACATATAAATTTCGAGGTGACGAATAAATGACTAATTTTTTAGAAAATTCAAGCTACAAGCCTAAATATCCCGTTCAGACCCTAGGCAAAGCGCTTGATGTATTGATATATATTAAAAATAATGCCTCTGCTGATGGTGTGAGCATTGCAGAATTAAGCGAGTACTTAAATATGGGCAAAAGTACAGTTCATAGACTTTTGGATACCCTTTTGGCCTATAACTTCGTAGAAAAGACATACGCCAACGCATCCTACAAGCTAGGATGGGGTATTTATGATATTGGAAGCTCTGTTCCCTTTCAGCACTCCTTAAATAACACGAATTTTTATCCTTTACTGGAGGAGCTCTGCAACGAATGTTCGGAAACAATCAACTTTGGAATTATGAATAATAACAGCGTTGTTATTCTGTACAAAGCAGAACCAAACATCAAAATTAGAGCAAATGTTAATATCGGCGGTAACGAACCCTTATACTGTACTGCCATCGGAAAACTATTTTTATCATCCTTATCCGTGCAGGAAGTAAAGGATTATTTCATTCATTCTGATATTACAAATTATACTAATAACACCATCACCACCGCAGAAAAAATGATCCCCGAACTTGCAAAAATTGCTCAAAATGGTTATTCCATTGATAATGAAGAATTTTATGCAGGTTTAATTTGTGTTGCCGTTCCTGTATATGATTATAGCGGAAAAATCGTAGCAGGCATTAGTATCAGCGGGCCATCGGAGCGAATGGTTCAGAAAAAGATTGATGATGTTTTACCCTTGCTGAAAAAATCATGCGAAAAGCTATCTATTCATTTTGGGTATAGGTAAAAAAAGTCCATAAATTCCAGCATGAATTTTATGGAATTAAAACATCTTTGCTAAATTATAAGCCAGAAGTTATACCCCAAGTGCCAGACTAAGTTACTTGAATACACCAATGTCTATGCTCAGAATCATTAACCACAGTATCTATCTCCTATCAAAATAATCCCCAACTTTTCTATAAAATGAAAAGCCGCTATGATTCTTTATAAATCATAGCGGCCTTTTTGAGATTGCGTAAGATTCCATCCCAAGGATAATTGAAATACGAAATTGGATTATAAGTTCTTTCCCTAAGAAATCCGTCTCATTCATTCAAATATTTTATTGCGGCTCTAATATGCAATTCCGCACTAAATTTCATAATTTCCTCATCAATACTAAACTGTGGATGCCCTTGGGGATATATGTTCCCTTTTTCCCGATTGTGTACCCCAAGGAACGTCATAACCGATGGTACTCTATGGCTTACTTCCGCAAAATCCTCACCCATTAATCCCGTAAAATTGTCAATGTTATACTCTGTTCCAAAAGTGGTTACTGCAGCGCTTTTCATAAGATAAACAAGATTTTTATCATTCATCAAAGAGGGGTTACTGGGAATAAACTCAACTTTGTATTCCATTGAGTAAGTATCACAAATACCTCGTATCACCCTTTTAAATGCAGACATCACCTTATCTTTGCTTTCCTTCTCATCAGGAAATAAGAATCTGATTGTCCCCCCCATTTTGACTTCGTCAGAAATAATTGTTCTAGCTGTGCCTCCTGAAATTTGTCCAATCATGATTACCATGGGATGCATGGGGTTATATTCTCTGGTTTCCAGAAATTGAAGGGCATCAATGATTTTTGCAGCACACATAATTGCATCCTTCCCTGTATTGGGTGCAGAAGTGTTACCCGATTTTCCATAAACCGTAATTTCAAATTCTTCTGTGGTTCCTAAAACAGCACCTGCAGTCAAACCTAATCTGCCAGACTCAATGGCCCCCCAATGTCTTAATGCGAAAGCCGCATCAACCGTAGGGTTTTCTAAAATTCCATCATCAATCATAGAAAGCATTCCCGCTTCTTCCTCATTGGGCTGAAAAACAAACTTTATATTTCCTTTAAAATCATCACGGTGTCTAGCAAGAACCTTGGCTATCACCAACAGCACTGCCATGTCTCCATCATGACCAGAAGCATGCATTACTCCGGCAGATACCGAAGAGAAAGATAGACCTGTTTTTTCCTGCATAGGCAAAGCGTCCATGCTGGCACGCATTAAGATTGTTTTGCCTGAGCCCCTCTTTCCATTTAAAATCCCAACAACACCCGTTCTAGATATATTTTTTACTTCCATATTTAATTTTTTCAGATAATCATATATTATCTTTGATGTTCTAAACTCCTTAAAACCAAGCTCAGGATTTTCATGAAAATCTCTTCTTAGCGCAATCAGCTCACTTTCAAAACCAATGACTTCTTTTTTTATATCAATCATAATCTATCTCCCCAATATTTGTTATTATAGCTGCTTTCCTTGACGAAGACATGTTCAAAAAAAGACTGTACTTATCTTTAATTATACCAAATATGATGCCATCAACACAAACATATGAATAAACAAGCACGTCATACCTTACCTAAAATTTTTTCCCAATGTGTAGTGCAATTAAAAACTACCTTAGCACATAAAACCATAATGGACAATGTATTCCCCCAGCAAACTTTAAATGCCGTAATTTAAACAACATGAACAGTTTAATAGCCTACTTTTCATCCCATCTAATCCCGTTTACAACAAACATAGTGCTACTAAAGAAAGGAACTCCCCTTTTGTCTTTTAAGTGTAAACAGGAAGTAGTATCTTATACAATTTTGACTTCATTTTATAGTTTTCTTCAAAAGCAATACAATGAAAAAACCCCTCGTAATTGTATTACGAAGGATCTTTTCTGTATTAAAAATGTTCATTCACAATCCGTTTTACATGAGACATTGGTATACCACATCCAGTCACGATAATTGCAACATTGCTACCGGGTTTGATATAACCTTCTCTCATAGCAAGTGCAATTCCCGTAGCACTTGCACCCTCAACAATTAAATGATGATTTTCCATAACATAAGCGATTCCTTTTGCAATTTCTTTCTCGCTCACCTGGACTGTCTCATCAACAAATTCCCGTGTGATATCAAACGTATATTTATTATCCAAGCCAATTCCACCCAGGAGGCTATCTGCAAGGGTTTCCTCCTCAGGCATTTCAATTGGATGCCCCACTTTTAAGCTCTCTATCATAACTGCCGCCTTTTCATGGGAAACACCAATGAGTTTTGCATCAGGAACGGTAAGCTTAAAACCAAGTGTCACACCCGACATAAGTCCACCACCGGAGAGAGGAACGATAGCAGTATCAATTTCCGGGCAATCCTCAAGAATTTCAAGGCTCATTGTACCCTGTCCACAAATAATCTCTTTGTCATCGAAAGGAGGAATTACCACAATACCCTCCTTTTCCTGTAATTCATAACAATATACCCCAGCGGCATCTTGTGAATCCCAGTTTTGCAAAATTGTAGGGTTCCATCGGCCAATGGCTTCCACTTTAACTGCCGGCACATTCTTAGACATACAAACAGTTGCATGAATGCCTAAACGACTGGCAATATGAGCAACCGCCATCCCGTGGTTTCCGGTGGAAAATGTTGATACTCCCTTTGCTCTTTGCTCATCTGTTAAACTCAAAATTTTATTTGCAGCACCTCTGACCTTAAATGCCCCAATTGCCTGAAGATTTTCAAGTTTAAGGTAGATATTTGCACCTGTTTTTTCGCTTAACACAGGAGAATATACGAGGGGCGTTCTTGTTATGTAAGGAGCAATTCTTTTTTTCGCCCTCCAAAAATCTCTTGAAGTAATATTTTTTACCTGCATAACTTCCTCCAAATTCTTTAAAATGTGGTTTTTTTATCCGCCCAAAGAAATAATTCTTCAGGCGGATGTTCATTGCCACACTTTTTTATTACAATAAATTATTGAAAGCTTTTTATTTTAAGCTTTGAACCTTTCATTATTCTGCTTCTACGGCAGCAACCTCTTCAATTAATTTGTCAAGTATTTTAGCACCATCTTCACCTACGATTTTTTTGTATCGATCATAAGCCTTCTTTGCCGCTTCCTTGTAAACTGCTCTTTCATCATCTGTAAGTGTTTCGACAATAATATCAGACTCAGCAGTAATTTTATCCAAAGCACCGCCATTCAATTCTTCCTGGATTTCAAAAGAACGAGGAACCATTTCTGCAATTGTGTCTAAAACAATTTTTTGAATATCAGCGGGTAGGCCATCAAAAAATGTAGGATTTACACATGTTGCTGTGATGTACAAATTGGAATTTGCTTCTGTTAAGTACTTCTGAACCTCGTGAAATTTAGAAGTATAGATTGCACTTGTAGGATTCTCCTGACCCTCGATCATATTCAGCTGTAATCCGGAATAAACCTCTGTATAGCTCATAGGCGTGGGGTTTGCACCGTATGCTTCATAGGCTGCAATAATCATAGGAGATTGCATTGTTCTAAATTTCATGCCCTTAAAACCATTGATGTCTTTTAAAGACTTATTGGATGTCCAAGCCATTGCGCCCTCTGTCCAAAAACTTAAAGGTTTGATTTTTCTTTCTACATATTTGTCATGTAGCATTACATTTAAAGCCTCACTTGTCTGCAATACCTTCTGGGTTTTCGCCCAATCCTGAGGGAACAGGAAATGCAAAGAGAACAGCTGATTTTCAGGAACTACTGTGCCTGTGTTGCCAGGACTAACAATAGCAAATTCAAGTCCACCATTTTGAAGCAATTCGCACTGCTGTAA
>JABNAD010000990.1_pt1 | contig 12254 bp, 7 predicted proteins | sample 7240381 | NCBI WGS metagenome assembly JABNAD01 (sample SAMN11332834, study PRJNA596920) | anaerobic digester metagenome | biome: digested sludge; isolation source: digested sewage sludge-derived enrichment culture grown on H2/CO2 | place: Germany: Goettingen | reverse complement strand
GCTATATACAGTATATTAGTTTACATTATCCAAAAGTTGTATATCCTCCAAGTAAATTTCCACAACATTTCGAATAAATTCACTACGATTGGGAGATTGTTGGTTAATAAATTCTACTAAATCATTTTCAAGGACTAAACTCAACTGATGAGTTTTCAACTTATTTTCACATATTTTAGATTCAAAGTTCAGTAACTTGTATTCATTTAATTTCATATATTTTATTGCATTTTTAATAATGCTATTGTAATTTAAATTATTCCCGGATTCAACTATGATTTGATCCATTGATTTTGCTAGATCTTCACAGAACATTAGGCTGATTACTTTTTTAGATCCCTTTGAGGTTTTATATTCCTTTGATACATTTAACTTCTTCAAATTTTTTAGATCATCTCTTAAACCTTCAATGAATTGAATTTCTTCATCTTTCAAAGGTTTTTGTGCCTCTTGAAAGCATCTATGAAATTTCATACATATCTCAGAATATTTTCTTTTTCCAATCAAATATGGATTGATATTCATTAAAAGATTGTAAGCTTCATCGTAGTTTAAATCCCATTTAAAAGAGCTTCTTGCCTGATAAAGATATCCAGTATCATAGATTTGTTGTAAAAACAAAGCCAATCCTTCATTTTGTAAATTTAAACTGATATTAATCCAATATTCATCATCTTTCTTCTTTATGTTGAGTTTAGCTTTAGAATCAAAAAGTCCCATGAAATAGTTAGCTATCCACTCATCCACTTGACTCATATCGATATCATTCTTGAATCTGGAACTTTTAATTTTTCTTGCAGCTTCAAGACGATAATTTTTTTCCTTTAAATCAATTCTAGAACCTTTTCTAGCTTTAATATGTTCTCTGTATTCAAATAGTAATCTGGCCTGATTCCGGGTACTTATTAAATAAGGGTACAATTTTTTTAAGAATTCACAGGCTAAATCTCCATATATCTGTAATCGGTAATTAGGGGTTGAAATAATGGCAGAATCAATTTTTATAATATTTTTAAGAGCTAATAAAAAGTCATGGTGCCCATTTATGTAAAGTACGATACTACCTTGTGGCTGGAGGAAGACACCTCCGTTGGACTCATAAACTCCTGCAAGGTAAGCTAGTAGATTTTCATCTAATGCTCTGGAGTTCATTGTACTATTTTCTTCATACATGTCAATCACATGATTTTAAGCCGTTCTAGGATTTAAGTGTTTATATAAAACTTTTAAAAAATAACCTTTACTATTGAATGATTAAGGATAAATCTAAATAAAAGATATCAAATGAATTTTAACATGAAAAATTAGAATAAATATTTAAAAAGGGAAAAGGAAGTTTTATATCCCCAAATACCTGATCACATCCTCTTTCAAAGCTGATCTTTGAATTTGGAGTAATGACTGTTCCTTCAATATCTCTGTGAATTCCTCTGTTAAACCCTTCAAAACCCGTTCCCAGAGCAGATAATAATCATGGTTTATGTTAACATTTTTAACACCTGTAAACTCACTCATGCCCTGCTTAAGGAGGTAAGGGTTTAGGGTTGATATAACCTCCCCTATGGTCCTTTGTAAAAAAACTTCATCGATTTTTATGTAACAGGAGTCTGTGTTGTGTTTTGCGATCTCTTTCATTCTGTCTCTTAGAACTTTCCTGGCCTTGGAAGTTAATTCTTCAATATGTTCCTCAGATTTTTTAAAGAGTTCATCAACATCATCTGTTGTTATTATCTCCTTTTTAAACAGGCATTCTGAGTTGTAATGTGTTAGAATTGGATTTTCACGGTAGTTTTCCACAAGGTAGAGTAGGGTTGATATGGGTAAAAGTGAAAGTTTTACTCCACCAGTCATTTCATGGAACTCTGGGATTAACTGGACAACATCTGGGTTGAAGTCAGGTGCTACAACAATCATGTACTTCACGTAGTCCTTGTAAACTCCTATTAACTGTTCCTTGCACATATCTATGCACTGACTCTTTAGGGTTGATAAGAAATTTGGATTCCTATAAGTACTGTAAGCCCCTGAATCAGCAGGTTTACAATTTACAACAACCATATAAGGTTTTGGTGCGTTAGTTCCAATCAAAAGAAGGTCCCATCCTTCATTACGCCGATTGAATACTGTTTCATATTCAAGTAACTGGAAACATTCATCTACCAGAGTTTTAAAAACTTTTTCAGCTTTTTCATGATATTTTTCCCGTGCCAGAGCATCGTTCTTACAGGAAATTTCTAGAATATCTTCCCTGATGTTTTTTAGGGAATCTTCAATGTTTCTTCCAGATGATTTTACAATTCCATCCTCTTTTCTTCGTTTTTCCACAATTTCCTGTACAGCTTCCAGTCTTTTACCTGAAATGAAATTAGGTTGTGTTAGAGTTGGATCTAACTTCTCTTGGTAGATCAGCTCGGCAATAACTGCAGGATAATGCTTACAAAATGGAGATTTACCCTGTTTCACACGATATATGTACTCTGGACATTTACCATCACATAGATATGAAAAATCTTCAGTTCCAAAATTGTAAAGCTTCAATTTATGGTTTCCAACTGTGGCAGTTATTAATTCATCATCATAGGACTCAATGTTTACAACCTTTCTTAGAACGTAATCCTCTGAATCTTTAATTTTAGACACTAATCTTTGTTCAGATAACTCTTCAACAGTAGTTTTAAGCTTTGGAAGAGATATTTTAAGGTTTTCAGCTGCAAATTTGATTAATTCATTCTGTTTATATTTAGAATAACCTTTAAGCCCATTGACCTTGCATATCTCTTTAAGTTCTTTCACTGTAATTGTTTTCAGCAGACCCTGCTTTTCTCTGGAAGACATAACAGATTGTATGAAAATAAATGCATAAAAAGGTTTTAGTTGGCTTAAAAACTAGTTTAATTGGAAATTTTTTAAAAAGTAGGAAAAGGGAGAATGTAGTCTTTGATATACAAAAAAAGAAAAAAAATGGAGTTTAAATCGTTTCCTTGAACCTGTTGTACCTGTCAACAGCCTCAAATTCCACCCCAGTACCCAGAGCTTCGAAATGTCTTTTACCACACTTTATTTTATCAACTTCAGTCTGTCTCAAGGATTCGTAACTCGTATTTCCCTTGGTTTCCAGAATGAAATATAACTTCCGCTCACCCTCCTTTTCAAATAGTACGGCCCAATCTGGATTGTAGTTTCCAAGGGGTGTTGGTATTTTGAACCATCCAGGTAATTTTGTGTAAAGTTCCACCTCTGGATCCTTTTCAAGTCTGTCTGCAAATGTTGCTTCACCTTCAGAGTCATATATCACATGATCGTAGATGGAATGGTCAGCTTTAACCATGTTCTTGGATAAATATCCAAATAGCTCTGTATTCTCAAAGAGCTCCTGTGCATAGTACTCATTGTCCCCTATTCGGGTGTACTTGATACCATCAACTATCATATGTTTCATCTGAGCTGATATGATTTTCAAAGTTGCATTCATGTACTCCTGGGGATTCTTCTTGAACTGGCCCAAGGTTTCACTTTTAATAATGATATCAACAATTGTTTTACGGGTTAAATCCGTTTCATTTTGTAAAAATGTTACAATATCCGGTAGATCTGGTTTTTCCTCAGCAGCATACACAGTACTGTGCTGAGTTTCCTCGGTTCCAATACCTTTACCTCCTATATCAATTAGAGCTGCACTGTAAATTAACTTGGGAGGTCTAACATCAATTTCCTTCAGGGCTTTTGAACATTCCTGAATGAGTTCTTCTGTGCTGAAATCAACTGAGTATGTTGTTTTGTATTTTATTTTGTCCCAGAATTCCTTGAAATCAGGGTTGAGGTAAACCTTCTTGTTGAGTTTAACTTCCCTTTTGTCCGCGTTGTTTTTGATGTTGAGTTTTGCAGTGACTTTTATGGCTGCAGCAGCTATCTTCTTTTTAGCCTGCATAAACTCTTCCTTTTCAGGGACCTTAAGTGTGTTGTTTTTCAGTGCAACCCTCAGTTCATCTGTAACCTTTCCCTTGGAGTTGATATATCCATTTTCCTGGAAGAAATTGAATAGTTCCTTTGAAGCATCCATACCTAAGGGCTTGTTGTTGTAGGTAATGTTTGCGAAGGTGTGCTCTTGTATAACCCCAAATTTAATGTTCTGATCCTCTTCAATCTCCTTCTGCAGGGATTTAGCAAAATCTTCATAACTCTCATTGGCCATGACAGTTAAGGTGTTCGTTTGAAAACCTTTTATTCTCTCTCCTTCCTGGTTAACACACAACCTTAATCCTCTTCCAATTTCCTGTCGCTTTTTAACTGAAGATTTGGTTTCATTCAATGTACATATCTGGAAGACATTTGGATTATCCCATCCTTCACGAAGAGCAGAGTGAGAAAATATGAATTTTAACTTACTATCAAAGCTTAGAAGTTTTTCTTTATCCTTCATTATAAGACTGTAGGTATCTTCGTCAGCTAAGGTATTTCCACGGGTGTCTTTAAATTTCTTTTTGTTATCCTGGGCAAAATAACCATTATGAACATATTCAGCAGCTGTTTCAATATCAACTTCCTTATAAAGAGTGCTGTACTTTGGCTTTTTGATGAGTTTTTTGTACTCCTCCTCAAAGATCTCAGCATATATCCCCTTTTGAGGATTACCCTCCTCATCATAGTAGCGGTAATTTGCAACCCTGTCAATGAAGAACAAACTCAATACTTTGATTCCTCTACGCTTGAGAAGTAATTCTTTATTTAAATGTTCTTCTATGGTTTTTCGTATCTGCTGACGTTTAATTACAAGGTCATCAATGTCTCCAATGGCTTTTCCTATACGTAGGATATCTGGTTTGTTTGTGAAATCCACGTATTCATTACCTTCTTCACAGTAGATCTCACCAACAACATACCCTTCGTAAATTTCACGGTTTCCAAGCTTTTTAGATGATAGATCATCTCCCTGACGCACTGTTACAGTTTTACGTTTGATATTCCCATTTTTGTAGGTGTCCAATTCAATTTTTGCAGTTATTGGAGATTTCTTGTTATCAACTGATACGAGTTTCAAGTAAGTTTTGTTATGATAATCAACTGATTCAAAGGATGCAACTTCAATCTGTTTTACAAGCTCCAGTTCATATGCATCCACTGCATCAAGTTTATAAACTGGATTATGTTTTTCTACATGGGTAGCTGAATATTGTAAGGTGCATAATGGATTTAGTGATCTTATAGCTTCCTGGGCTTTTTTGGTGCTTGTTGCAGATTGTGGTTCATCAATGATGACAATAGGTTTGGTTTCCTGAATGAGCTCAATGGGTCTCATTCCATTTAATTTATCATTTTCCCTGTGGATTATATTCGCTTTATTTTCCTTTTTAGGGTCTGTGAAACTTTTACGGAAGGCATCGATGTTTATTATCATTATTTGGATGTTGCTGTTTACAGCAAAGTTTCTAACCTGCTCCAGTTTCTGGCTGTCGTAGATAAAATAATCATAAATAACATTTTCGTATAATCCTTTGAAGTGTTCCTCTGTCATCTGAAGGGATTTGTAAACCCCTTCCTTGATTGCTATGCTTGGAACGACAATTATGAACTTGGTGAATCCATAGCTCTTGTTAAGTTCTAAGATAGTCTTCAGGTAGACGTAGGTTTTACCTGTTCCTGTTTCCATTTCAACGTCAAAATCCATGTTATGATGGCCCAAATTCTTGGTTTGGGGTAAACCATTTCTAAGCTGGACCTTGTGGAGATTTTCAAGGATATCCTCTTCAATGAGTTCCAATCTGTTTCCAATACCTTGACCTGAATCATACAATCCTACCTGTTTACCATAGCTTAAAACTTTGAAGTTAGATTGCATGGATCTTTGCCCTTCAAAGAGATCAACAACAGATGCCACAGCTGCATCTTGGTATTTTAGATTAGGGTTAAATTTAAATTTCATTTTTTAAACTCCTTAAATTGTAACAAATTCCTCAATTCCTTGATTTTTAAGGGTTTCTTTAATATTAGTTTTATCACTGTCACTTGCAAATCCATTATCCCTAAATACAACCCTCATAATCTCAGGAGAGAGTTCTTCTCTTAATTTGATTATTTCAGTTGCAATATCTTTAGTTATATCATATTCAAGACATATCACTATAGCTCCCATACCAATAGCGTAAATTTTTTTGTTGGAAGTTGTGTACTCCTCAATTGGAAGGGTTAAATCTATTCCATACTTCAACATAATCTCATAAATTAAATCTAGTTCGCTACGACCTGGAACTAAATTTTCTAAATTATCTAAAAGGGTCTGTTCAAGATTTTCATAATCTGGATTCCATTTTTTGAGGTTAGAAGTGTCAAGTTTTAAGACTTTGAAACCCACATCTAGATTTGAATTTTTAGGAACTAATGCAGTTTGATTTTCCCCTTTGACCTTGGAAATTAGTTTATCTCCCGCTCTTCGGATACGCTCTTTGCCAATCTTACATATATTATTAAAACCGGCATTGTAAGCTTCACTTTTTTCATCTGTGAGTTCTGGAAGTTGTACCATTATGAATTTCCGACTCCCACCATCTTCCTTGTTCAACTGCATAACCGAATGGGCTGTTGTACCAGAGCCTGAGAAGAAATCCAAGATAATTGAATCTTTTTGACTTCCTAAGCGACAAAGTTCAAGTAGTAAGCCTGAAGGTTTTGGATTATCAAATATCTTCAGATTACCAAGTATTTCTGTCATTTCAGCGGATCCCCTAGTGTTTAATGGAACAAAATCCCACAATGTTGTGTAAGTGATGCCATCCTTAACTTCAGATAAGAATCTTTTGAGTTTTGGACGGCCTTTCCCATCTTTACCGAAATAGATCTCATTGTTGGCAATGAGTTTCTCCACCGTTTCTTTGTTGAACCGCCAATTTCCATTTGAGGAGGGATAATGTTCTTCTCCAGTGTTGGGGTTTACAATTGGGTAATACAATGATTGGACGTATCTTCCACCTTTTACATTTGCCATTAAATCACCAGAAGTCCATGGACCTTTTGGATGATTATCAGGGTTTTTGTATCGAGATAACTGTTCAGAAGTTCTTTTTCTTAGGTTCAGTTCAACTTCAGATGAACTCTTTGCATATATAAGAATGTACTCATGGGCAGCACCAATTACTTTATCATTTGGAGGAGTGCTCCTTTTCTTCCATATAGTGCATGCAATGAAATTTTCTTCACCAAATACTTCATTACAAACTTTTTTAAGATTTTCTACTTCATTATCATCAATACTTATAAATATAACACCATCAACTGTGAGCAAATTCCTTGCAAGTCTTAAACGGGGATAGATCATGTTAAGCCAATTGGTATGGTAACGTCCACTTGTTTCTGTATTCGTGGAAATTCTTTTCGACCCCCCCCCCGGTGTTAAATTCTACTTGTCCAGTCATTTCAAGATAATTTTGAAGGTTATCTACATAATTATCATAATAAACGAAGTCTTTACCAGTGTTATAAGGAGGATCAATGTAGATCATCTTTACTTTACCGTAATAACTTTTTTGAAGAAGTTTCATGACTTCAAGGTTATCCCCCTCAATGTAAAGGTTCTCAGTAGTGTCCCAATTTTTACTCCCTTCTTTACATGGGCGTAATGTACCTGTTGAAGGAGTTTGAGCTAGACGAAGAGCTGCAGACTTTCCTCTCCATGTGAAGTTGTAACGCTCATCATTATCTTCAATATATTCCCCAAAGATTTCCTTAAATTTCTTAAAATCGATTTTATTATCTGTTATAATTTCGGGGAGTATTATTTGAAGTTTTAATAAATTTTCAGACATTACATCTAAACTTTCTCCCATGAGTTTAGTTTCTTGCATTTTTTCACCGTAAATTGGAAATTTAAACATTTATAACTTAAAAAGACATGATTTCATGTGAATACTTTAAATTGACACGAATTCTTCAATTCCATTTGTTTTAAGGGTTTCTTTGAAGTTAGTTTTATCACTGTCACTTAAAAATCCATTATCCTTAAAAACAACCCTCATAACTTCAGGGGCTAAATCTTCTTTAAGTTTAATTATCTCACTTGCCATATCTGCAGTTATTTTATCCTCAAGACAAATCAGAAGAGCTCCAAAACCAATCGAATAAACCTTTTTACCCTGAACTGTGAACTCCTCAACTGGAAGGGTTAAATCAATACCATACTTCAACATGACTTCATAAACTAAATCAAGTTCACTGCGCCCTGGAACAAGGTTTTCAACACTATCTAAAAGGGTCTGTTTAAGGTTTTCATAGTCCGGATCCCACTTTTGAAGGTTCGAACTATCAAGTTTGAAGACTTTAAAGCCAATATCTAGATCTGAAGCTTTTTTACCATCCAGTGAAGTTTGACCATTATTTTGGAGTTCAGAAACTATTTTATCCCCTGCTCGATGGATACGTTCCTTACCAATCTCACAGATGTTTTTATAACCTGCTTTACAAGCTTCACTTTTTTCATCTATAACCTCAGGCAATTGAATCATAATAAACTTACGATTACCCTTATCTTCAGCATTCAATTGCATCACAGCATGGGCAGCTGTAGCTGAACCTGAAAAGAAATCCAAAACAATTGAATTAACATTAGTTGACATTTTTAATATTTTTTTGAGCATATATAACGGTTTTGCGTAACTAAACACCTTTCCTAATGAAATATCACGTAACTCATCAGCACTTCTATCATAATTTATCTCTTTTTCATGCCATAGACTTTTTACTTTTCTAGATTTATCTGATGTCAAATAATCCTTCTGAAAAACATCATATCTATCCTTTACTTTCTTAACCACCAAAAATTTTTTATTTTCATTTATTTTTTCTTTGCTCCAACGCCAAGTACCTAAGGTCCCATTACTAAATTTGGGAATTATTTCATAATCCTCTTCAGAAGTACGTTCTGTATATAGTTCATTATTTGTTATAGAATAATATATTGGAAAATGCAATGTAGGAGATTCTTCCGCTGTTGCTCTACCTCCACGCAATCTTAGACCAAGTTCCCTATAAAAACCGAATTCATCAGATTTGTTATACTCTTTTTTTTGTTCAGAATTTAAGTCCAAACCTTTAATTAAACAATTATTAAATGATTTTGCAAACATTAAAACGTATTCATGTGTCTCTGCAACAAATTTACTTGATTGCCTACCCCTAGGGTTAGAAAGTATTGGAAGTACTGCAATAAAGTTTTCTTCACCAAAAACTTCATTACATATCTTTTTAAGATTTTCTAATTCATTGTCATCAATACTAAGGAATATTACCCCATCATCTTTGAGCAAATTTCTTGCAAGTCTTAATCTAGGATATATCATGTTAAGCCAATTAGTATGGTACCTCCCATGAGTATCACTGTTTGTGCTTGTTCTCTTTCCTTCACTGTCAATTTGTTTTGTTAATTCTAAGTAATTCTGCAAGTTGTCTTTGTAATTATCTTTGTAAACAAAGTCTTTACCAGTATTGTAAGGAGGATCGATATATATCATCTTTATTTTACCATAATAAGACTTCTGAAGAAGTTTTAATACTTCCATGTTATCCCCTTCAATGTAAAGATTCTCAGTACTATCCCAATTCTTACTTTCCTCTTTACATGGGCGGAGCGTGCCTGTTGAAGGTGTCTGAGCAAGACGCAAAGCTGCAGATTTACCTTTCCAAGTAAAGTTGTAACGCCCTTTATCTTCCTCAGTGTATTCTCCTAAAACTTCCTTCAGCTTCTCAAAGTCTATTTTGTCTTCTGTCACGACCTCTGGGAATAGTTCCTTGAGTTTGGACACGTTTTCAGATAATATGTCCAGACTTTCGCCGTTTAATTTAGTTTCTTGCATTTATGATTCCTCTAAGCTTTTAAATCAAGTTTCCTACAATTTTAATTAATAATAAGCATAAATCTAATTCAATTTATCAGTTAATTCTTTTTTCTGATCTTCCAATTCTTTAACTTTTATATTCATTTCAAGTCTTCGGTTAAATTGTGTTTCCTTCCCCATTCGACTTTTTATAGCTTCAATTTCAGTATCCAATGATGTTAAATCATCATAAACGGATTTTACGTCATCTGCATCCTCAGCTACAGGTTCTCCAATGAGTTTTGAAGCATTGTACTTGATCAATGCATCCACAATATCCTTGTAAAAGGTATAAAAATTAGTGAAGCTCAAATTTTTGATGTTCAAGCTTTCAAACAGTTTTTCATCTGTTTCATCGAAATCATCAATGTTTATCCAGTCTGTGGATATCATCTCTTCAAGTGTGTTTTTGTTGTTATCTGAAAGGTTCAGCCTTTGATGAGCAGTAAAGAGTTGAATTTCATTTCCATATTGAAAAATAATAACCATTGGATAAGGTATGGCTCGCATCACAATTTCAGCAATGCGTTTAGTTTTACTGGGAATTTTAAGTCCTATCTTTAAAATTTCCACTTCACCGTACTCTCGAATATCATCTTTAAAGGGTTGTATATTGATGGTTTCATTTTTTAAGCAGTATTCCCATTTTATTTTATCAATGGATCTGATGAAAAGCTCCCTGTCGGATCTGTTAAGGTAGGCATTTTCATAGAAGAACTTTTTGAATACCGTGCTTCCAAGTTCACATTTAGATGGAATATCCGTTATTTCAGATAGCTTTGACATTTATTCACCATTCTTGTCATTGATAAAATGAAACTTAAAAACTCATCTCATTATCAAAAAGGTCACAAGCTCAAATTCTTCAAGTCCTGAGAAGTTATTTTTTACCATGGAGGTACCTCCCTTGTTGAAGAGGCTTGCAACTCCTGCTTCTTCTTTTTTACCCAGAATGTTTTCTATGGATGATTCAAGTAGATCTGAATATTTGCTCATATCACGTCCATCATAAGTTTCCTGGTTGAATTCCTGGACAAGTTCCATCAGAACGTCCTTTTCTCCCAGGCAGAGCTTCTTGTAGTAATCTAATATCTTTTTAACGTGTAGATAACTAAGTTTAACAGTGCCATCATCTGCAACATAAACCATGTAATGAGGGAAGAGTGGGTTTTGATCCTTGGTCTGTTCAAAGCCCTTCACCTGTTTTAGGGCAAATATAACACCGGGTTTTACAGTATCCCTAAGTTCAGCAGGTATCTTGACAATTGCATATATTCCACTCGGAGCTTCATCTAATTCATTACGATGGTGTTTCATGTACTCCATGAGATCTATCTTGAAGTCATTGAAAGTGAGGTCTGTGATGGATATTCCACCTGAAATCTCTTCTAAGTCAATGACCTCATCTTTGAGTCGCATCAGCTGTTTTTTACGATACTTCAGGTCGTTCATTTTTTTGGTTTTATTTTCTTCAATTATGTTCTCTTCACCTGTGGCTGATACATCCACCATGACCATACGGTTTTCAACACGCTCTTTAAGATTTATGTACTCATCCAGTTCCATATTTGGCCAGAAGTTTAAAAGCTGTATTTCATTGTTTTTGGATCCTATTCTGTCGATTCGTCCAAAACGTTGAATTATACGCACCGGATTCCAGTGGATGTCGTAGTTGATAAGATAATCACAATCCTGGAGGTTTTGACCCTCAGAGATGCAGTCAGTTCCAATGAGTATGTCGATTTCCTCTGTGATGTTGCTGTTTATTTTAGCTCGTTCCTTTGAGATTGGTGAGAAGTTCGTGAGAATGTTGTTTAGATCTGTTGCTCCTACACCATCCATAGTGGTTTTGTTGGTATCAGAGCCTGTAACAAGTGCAGAGTGTAGATGATATTTCTGCATTGCCCATTCAGATAGGTTCTCATAGAGGTAATTGGCAGTGTCTGCAAAGGCTGTGAATATCACGATTTTCTTGTTGTTATCGTTTATTGGATTGTTGATCTTATTTTCAATGATTTCCTTCAAATCTTGAAGTTTGGAGTCCCTTTCAGGTGTTATTTCTTCTGCTTCTTCAAGAAGGGATGATAGTTTATCTTTATCTGCTTTTAGGTCCTGTTTCCATTTGATGAGATCCATATCCTTAAAGAGAACCTTCTTATTTTTACCAAACATCATGTCATCGTACTCATCCCCATCTGGATCTATGAGGGAAATATCAATGTTTGGATCGAAGTTTATATCGTTGTTTTCTATCTTCCAGATTAGAGCGTTGATCTTCTCAAGTAAGGTGCTTATGGTAAGTTTAAAGGAATGGATTGAGCTTTCTAAACGTTTTAACATGTTGATACGCATTAAAACTACTATCTGTCTTTCACGGTCACTCTGTTTAAATAC
>JABNAD010000989.1_pt1 | contig 12255 bp, 9 predicted proteins | sample 7240381 | NCBI WGS metagenome assembly JABNAD01 (sample SAMN11332834, study PRJNA596920) | anaerobic digester metagenome | biome: digested sludge; isolation source: digested sewage sludge-derived enrichment culture grown on H2/CO2 | place: Germany: Goettingen | reverse complement strand
TCCGTTCATAATGGTCCTTGATCAGGGAAAAGGATGCAACCTCTTCAATCAGCGGGGAGAGGTCTTCGCTCTGTTGCTTCTGCAACTTCTTGGCCAACCTCTGCAGCTTTTCCATACCAAGCACGATTTTTCGATTCTCCTGATCAAGGGAAGCGAACAAGGAACCCTTGGGATACTCAGGCAGGCTCTGGCTTTCCAACCCTTTGCCTATGGAGCGGATGAATCGGGCCACCGCCGCTGTATGCACTGTCACATCCCCAGGGTGGGAAAGCAGTGATTCCAAGGCGCTGTTGGCTTCAAAGGCAGTGGCGGTTTCCAATACCGGGGCATAGAGTGCATAGGTCTGCTTGTCGGTTGTCCCGCTGCGAAGAAGGTTCAAGTACTGAGTCAGTTGCTCAATACGCTCGTCGCTGGTATGTATCAGTTCCATGTAATTCACTCCCCAGACCAGTGTGATGCAAGAGCTGCCATCTATCAAGACCAATTTCAACAATTGGACGGTCGTCACTCTTTCGGAATTTTCATTTGCATAGCATGGCGATGAGTGTTCTCTTGCTCATCGGCTTCCTTCCGGCGGGACTGAGAAGGAGGTATGGGTTCGGATTCCTTGAGTAGGCGCACCAAACGATGCGGATACCTTCGTTCGCTGAGCAATCTCGCCATCCGGAAGGCGGGCCCTGCGTTGCAGGCCTCTTCTCTTGTCATCGAAGAGCAGGTGGGGTACAGTCAGAAATCAGGAGTGAATCATGAACGTACAGAAGAAAGCCTTGCACTTCGGATTAAAACTCTTGCCTGTAGGCATACTGTGCAGCCTCTATCTGGCCATGACCAATGTCAATGCAATGAAGCAAGCCGGGATGCAGGCTCCTGCGCTCCTTCTGATATTCTCTTCCATCATCCAGATTGCCTTCATCTATACGCTGGTACTCTCCTATCTTGGGTACCTGCTTGCAGAAAGAACCGGCCTGCTCAAACCTTTCGCTTTTACGAAACAAGAGACGCTGATTACCGTATTGGTCGGTTTTGGCTGTGCATTGGTGATGATCAGCGACTACTATCTCTTCGCTCCCCGGATCGCCCAAGTCCAGGCTGCCTATACCAAGGAATCCTTCACCCTCATATCCCTGCTCTTCTCCATGCTCTACGGCGGTATCATCGAAGAGATCATGTTGCGTTTCTTCTTCCTCTCCCTGTTGGTTCTCATCCTCGACATGATGAGGGGAGGAAATCGCGGCAACAAACCAATACCTGTTTGGTTCCACCTTCTTGCAAACTTCATCGCCGCGCTGATCTTCGCCCTCGGCCACCTTCCTGCAACCAAGATGGCATTCGGTGAGATCACTTCCCTTTTGCTTGTTCGCACCTTGCTGCTCAACGGGGTGTTGGGTTTTGTCTTCGGTCTCTTGTATTGGAAAAAGGGATTGCAGTACGCGATGCTCGCCCATGCACTCACCCACCTGTTCAATCAGGCAATCTTCCGCTTCATCATCCTCTAGCCTATGGACATTCGTGCACTACTGCTGTTTCTGCTGATTCTGACAGTCTTCTCAACAGTCATCAGAATCCGGGAAAAACGTAGTGCGTCCAGCTTCATGAGCGAGCAACTGCTCTATCTGAGAATACGCCAAAGCTTGGTTGTGATCCATAAGAGCCTTGACGAATTGGCACAAATCAGCCGCCAACACTACAGCCTCCCACCAGGATTGGGCCTGCTTGTCAACGTGGAGGAGTCCACCTTTGAGAACATGCAGGTGTTCACCCTGGGCGACAAGCGTGCCAAGAACCTGGTTTTCTTTCTGCATGGAGGGGCATATGTTCAGCAACCTACCTTTGCACATTGGATTTTTCTGGAGAGGCTGATACGAATGAGCGGTTGTCGCATGATGGTCCCCATCTATCCCAAGGCTCCCGACCACCAAGTCAGCGAGGTGCTGCCCTCCCTGTTGCGGCTGTTCACGAAACAGGAAGGTGAGCAAATCACCCTCATGGGGGATTCAGCGGGCGGGGGACTCGCCCTAGCCCTCGCCCAGAGCATGGATGAACGGATCAGAAGCCGGCTCGATCACCTCATCCTGATCTCTCCCTGGCTGGATATCGAGCTGACCAATCCATCCATTGACTTTCTCCAAGGACAGGATCCGATGCTCTCCAAAGAAGAACTGCGGCTCTTCGGCACGGCTTGGAGAGGAAACGTCGATCCAACGGATTGGCGGGTGAGCCCGCTCTTCGGCTCTCTGGCGAACCTGCCGCCGATTGTTCTCTTTGTAGGGACGCATGAGCTCTTTCTCGCCGATGCCCGAGCTCTCAGGAGGAAGGCAAAGCAGGAGATGGCCATGCTCGAATACCATGAGGGCAAGCGGATGAATCATGACTATCCTCTCTTCCCCATCCCTGAAGCACGCCGTGTACAATCAAGAATCGCTGCCATCATAAAAGGACGATGAGGAAGAAATCACTGTTGGTAATCGTGCTCTCTCTTGAGTTGGTCCTGTTGCGCGGTATGAATTGGGGCTTCCACCTTGCAATCGTGTTGGGGGGGGTGGAACCCTTTCCTTGTTCAGAAAGAAGGGAGACGGTCATCGATGAGCAGCGCTTCATACTCTGCAACCTGCAAGGGATGACTGAAGAAGTAGCCCTGCACCACATCACAACCCAGCATCTGGAGCATATGGACCTGCTCATGGGTCTCCACGCCCTCGGCTACAGTCGTGATGCCAAGCTGCTTGGCCATGGAGATGACATGCTGCACCACCACCTTGCCCCTATGATGTTCATCCGTCCCCTTGAGGAAGCCTTGGTCGAGTTTGATCTTATCGATTGCGATATCCTTGAGCATGGTCAATGAGGAGTATCCACTGCCGAAATCATCGAGGGAAACCAGGAAGGATTGCTTGCGAAGCGAGGACAAGATTTGCGAGAGGTGCTTTACATCGTTGAGGAACAGGCTCTCGGTCAGCTCGAATTCAATGAGATGATGCGCTACCTCGTAGCGGTCGATCAATTCAACCAATGTCTGCTCGTAATGGGCATTGAACAGGTAAGAGCGCGATTGGTTGACCGATATCGGCAACAGCGGCAGTACCTTGAGCTGCCATTGCTTGATCAGCTTGCATACCTGCTCAAGAACAAACATATCCAAGGTGACCAACAGGTTGTGTTTTTCAAGAAGAGGTATGAATAGGGAGGGGGCCAAGAGGCCTTTGGTGGGATGGTCCCACCGTACCAACGCCTCGCAACCGACCAAATGACGGGTCTGCAGCGAGTATTTGGGCTGGAGAACAATATGGAACTCACCGGCTTTCAAGGCCTTGGCAAAAACCTTATCCAACTCACTCTCCTCAAGCAGTTGGGAACGCAATACTTCATCATAGTACAAATATCCGCTTGTCTGCCGTTCCTTCAGGGCGGAAAGCGCAAAAAGCGCTTTGTCGATTGCTGCAGAGATTGAAATCGCGTTGTCTTCGATCAAGGAAATTCCGATAAACATATCCAACTGGAAAGGAGAGGCTCCAGGAAAAGAAAAGCGCTTCAGCTCTTCGGTGATGACGCTTATCCTGCGATCCAAAGACTCTTTTTCACGATAGCTGCATAAAAGGATGAACTTGTCCCCGCTCAGCCGTGCGCAAACACCATCCTTGGTGGTATAGCGTGGAAGGACTTTGGAAAAATACAGCAACAGGGAATCACCGAATGCATACCCGAAGTGGTCGTTGATGAGCTTGAACTTTCCGATGTCAAGAATGATGACCGCGTACGGACTGCGCGCACGCTCGAGCAACTGCGAAGCTTCCTGGACAAAGTGGTTCTTGTTCGGCAGTCCTGTCAGCTCATCCTGAAACGCAAGGTGCATCAGTGACTGCTCGTACACATGGTCTTTCAAAAGCAGGTAGAACAGCAGGGAAAGCATTAAAAGCGATACCAAAACCGCCATGGAAAGCGAAGCCTGGAGGATGGTCAGATACGCTTGTTCCAGCAACTTGTCATGGCTCTCAAGGACAAAGTACCCATATCCGTTTCCCAGAGGGTGTATTGTTGTAAAGGAAGAGTTGTCCTTCAACAGGTAACTTTGCTGATTTCCTTGTTCCCAAGCAGGAAACAAAGCGGCCAGTGATTCAGTTCCAAACAGCTGTTCATCGGCTTTGAACTGCCAAATGATTGAACCGTCTTCTCCTGCCCAAATCATGCGGGAGCTTTTTGCGTGCTGTGGGCAAGAGAGCATGCTCCGGTATGCCACAGGACTGATCTTCAGTTGCAATACCGCTTGTTTGCCATCGATCGTCTGAACTGGGGTGCGGTGCACGACAGATGCGGCATCGACCGAGAACGGAGCCGCATCCGCGATTGCATCGACGACAACGAGTGATAAATCGCTCTCACCGAGGCCTGCAACCAACCGAAGGCCTTGCTCCAGGGTAAAACCCGAAAGTGATTGTGCAAGCGACAGCAGCCGTTTCTGGTCCGATTCAATTTGATGGACGACAAGCTGTGCACAGCCTCGGGCACGGTTTTCATATTGGCTCTGCTTTTCAGCATCCAACAGCAAGTTGAGACGGCTATAGAAATGGGAAAAGGCCAGGATGATTATCAGAACGATAGGAAGACCGAGAAGCAGGAGCCGCAAGGCAACATGGGTTTTACGTTGTATATGAACAACCTTGTTCGGCAATTTCTTCCAATTGCGATTCGAGCGGGTGCTATGCATGATGCTCCTTACACCACTGGGGTGGTTTCAGTATATCCGAAGAGGAACGAGAATCAAGAACAGTGTTTGCAAGAGGAAGGTTTTTTTGCCAAGAGGGAGCTTTCCCTACAGCCCTTCATCCACCGATGAGGGAAGCGGCTTTCAAAGTGCTTGCAAGCAATGGGACTTTCTCCTATAGTTCCTCTCATGCTGCTCACATCATTCTTGCAGATGCTCCCCATCCTGTTGGTTGTTCTGGGTGGATATCTATTGAGTGCGCTGTACTCCCTGGATGTACAGGATTTGGTGAAGGTGGCCTCCGACTTCTTTTTGCCCGCTCTCATCTTCATCTCCCTGACAGAAAGCAACCTCACCGGCCAAGCCATCGCCGATATGGCCAAGGCCTCCGCCTTGGTGTGCGTGCTCCTCTTCGGTGCGGCAATTCTTTGGGCCAAGCTCGCCAAAGAGGACATCCGCAGCACAGTCCCTCCCCTGGTATTCATGAATTCCGGCTTTTTGGGCATCCCGTTGATGAAACTCTGGGGCGGCATGGAAGCCATGAACCTCATCCTCATCTACGACCAGGTGCAAAGCATATTCATGTTCACCCTGGGTATTTTGGTCATTACCGGCGGTTTCAGCAAAAAGAGCATCTTCTCGATGCTTCACTCCCCCGTTCTTTGGTCTGTAGTGCTGGGATTTTTGTTTCGCCTCACTCCTCTTTCCATGCCGCAGAGCCTGGTCGAATCGTTTACGTTTGCAGGAGAGGCTGCTTCTCCCTTGGCGGCGTTTGCTCTTGGCGTGTCCATCAGGTCCATCAAGTTCACGTTCTCTTGGAATCTCATCACAGCTCTTATCCTGCGTTTTGCAGGAGGGTATCTTATCGGCTATCTTGCAGTGATGGCCTTCGGCCTGACCGGTTTGGCTCGAACAGTGGTTCTTGTCTCCACCGCCCTGCCCTCGGCCATGTTCACCAGCATCCTGCCGCTTCGCTACGGCCTGCCCAACCAGTTTGCCAGCACCATGGTGCTGACATCCACACTGTTGGGCATTCTGACCATCCCCCTTTCCTTCGCCTTGGCGGGCTAAAGTTCAAGGATTTTTGCTTTGACGTCTGAGAAGTTCAACCCTTGACCTTCTGCAATTGTCTTGATGGCATCGGTCTTCTTCATCGGCCCTAGAATCGCCTCGATATCCTCTTGTGCGTATCCTGCATCCAACAACTCTCCCAGCGTAGTCTTGCCGGTGAAGGCAAAGGCGGTGGTCTGCTCCTTGGACTGGACTGGAACCGGTTGGGTTGCAAGCCCTGCAGGAAGGGAGACGGCATCGCGTGTGTATCGTTCAAAATTCGGATCGGTGTTCCTGCCTTCGCTGATCAACACATCGATGGCACTCTTGGGCAACAAGGTGGTCTCTTCCGCTTCATACGGGATTCCCGTATACAGTGAGACAAAGAGCCTGATCGAGTCGGTGCCAACCTCCATCCCCTCGGGAATCACCGATGCCCACAGAGTTTCCAAATCTCCCAACCTTTCGTCAAGCGATGAACTTTGGAACGCCTGTAAAATAACCGTTTCTGGAATCGTAAAGCTTTTGAGAACATCACGATAGGTATACGAACCACGGATGTCTGCGGGGTTTGCAAGCCCTGCAAAATCACCACTCTTGATCAGGGCCGGCTGTTTGCTCGAACTCGTATTCCAAAGGCCGAGGGCCACCGACAACAGGATGCCTGCAACCAGAATACCGGCAGTCAACAGGCCAACCTTGTTCGTTGACACTACAACCTTGTCGAGTTTCAGACTGGTTACCACGGTTTTTGGAACCGGACAAGCTCGGTCGCTTGTACACTCCATGCAGGAGATGCACTGTAGGGAAGTTACAGCCTCGCCACCCTGTACATCAATATTCATCGGACATGCACGGTTGCACTTCGAGCAGCTTATGCATGTTGACTTGTTGCGACGAATTTTAAAAATTCGGAATTTGTTGAACAGCCCCAGAAAAGCTCCATACGGACAGGCATACTTGCAGAATGGACGTTCAACAAAGAGGGAGAGCAGGACTACAACTCCCAATATGATGGTCCCACCAAGTGAGAATTCACTGCGCAAAAAAGAAAAGAGTGCGTAATACGGGTCGTATGCCTGGAACACCAAGGTTGCAGATACACTGGTCATGACCACCACCCAGACCAGCACGACATAGCGCAGAAGCCTCAGCCAGCGGTCAATTTTTTGTGAGACGAAGGTATTGTAGCGACGTTTGAAAATTTTCTTTCCAATGCGTCCCACCCACTCCTGGAAGGTTCCGAAGGGACAGTCCCATCCACAGATGACCGGACCGAACAGGATGGCAAGCAGTATGCCCAGTACAGCCAAAACAACCGAGGAGTCATGGATTTTTCTGACCAACGTACCTTCGGTGATTAAATTCCATGCACTCACCACCCCGCCGAAAGGACAGATTGCATGCAAGGAGGCTGTACTCGGGGTAAACGGAAACACAACACCCCGTTCTGCAGCCGCCCCAAGGGAAATCACCACCACCACCCAGACAAAGAACACCAACTGCACAATCATACGAATCCGAATACGCTTCCTGTTGAGAGTTTTCACGTTGTTTCTGCTCCTATGAATTTCAGACTATGACGCAAGTGTGTGAATTCCATGGAGCATTGCTTCAGTCTCGGTAAAAGCTGCAGAGTATGCTACACTTTGCTTCATCCACGAGGGGCCTATGCGGATGTACACGTTACTTTCCTGCTGCTTCTCATCACAGCGTGCCTAATGGCCATGCCGGTTCAGGAAGAGAGAACTTTACTTCCTGTCGAACGCAACAGGAAATACTCGGTGTCAAGGACGCCACAAAGGGCGCAATCGACGGCATTATCGATGAGGTGCAGCTTTCCAGCCAGATGAGACTGTTCATCTATGGCACCTTCCGCTACTGCACCCTCTATACAGCATACACCCTGGTCAACATACCCTATGCTGCATTGCTGCCTGAATTGACCGGGGATTACAACCAACGCACGACTCTTTCCGGATACCGCATGAGCTTTGCTGTGCCGGGACATTCGTAGGAGCGGCTTTGGTGATGCCGCCCTCAATCTGCTGGATATCAACAACAGGCTCTTTGGGGGGCAATCAACAGACAAAGAGGGGCGCAGAAAACGATTGACGCTCATTCATGCAGCTGTGCATCGAGGACTGCAGCAAGTCAGCAGAGACTTGAAACCTTAGGCTTTGACCGTTCGAGTCAGGTTGAAGACGATATCCTTGTCCTTGTAATGGCCGCGCATCTCATTGGGCATCAGGGCAGCCAGCCGCATCATTATCTCATCGGCAAGAGCTTGGCGTGCATTGGCATCGATGCGTCCTCCCTTTTGGACGATCTCAAACACCTCTCCCACTTTTATCGTTATCACGGTTCGCCTTAGACGCTTGATGTTCCTGGAAAACGAGGTAAATCCCATCACGGCCACAGGAATCATCGGAATGTCCTTCTTATGGGCGATGAAGGCGACACCACCTTTCCCCTCTTGCAGCTTTCCATCCTTGCTCCGCGTCCCTTCGGGGGCGATGGCCAGGATATGCTGGTCGTCCAAGACCTTGAAACACGCATCCATCGTACTTCGGCCCATATTTTGCCGATCAACGGGAATACTCTTCCACATGTTCATCAGATATGCCATGAACTTGTGGTCCCAGAGTTCCTGCTTGGCAAGCGCGTGCAGCGGCCGAGGGTGGAGGAAGGCATAGAGCATCGGGCCCTCCAGGTTCGAGGTGTGGTTCACCATCATCAAAAGAGGGCCGGTTTGGGGAACCTTTGCAAGTTCACTTCGGTCGATACGGAAAAAGAGCCTGAAGAAGGTCCTGAGCAGGCTGTTGATCACACGTTCTGACAGTTTCATTGCCCCATCATACCAGAGCGCCCTGCTCCTGCCAAGAAGTACACGATTACCTTTTCTGCTTGGAAAGCATCACCAGGTAGGGTATGACCAACAGCGTGGCAAGAGCGGAGAGCAGAACGAAGGCGTGATTGAGCGAGGCAACGTTTCCAACAAAGCCCACCAAGGGGAAGATGGCAATCATGAACAGGCTGTACGCCATGCTCTGGAAGCTGAGGATGGTCGCCCTGAACTTGGAAGGAATGAGTTGATTCAGGTACGTGGAAATAGTCGGGATCAACAAGCCTTCAATGGAGGCACAAAGCACGTAGAACACCATCGAATAGGGGGTGAGAGCCACTCCCCACAAGGTGACAAGAAGCATGAGAGGACAGCCTACCAACAGGCCCCTCTGGCCGATTCGCTTCTCGATGGCATGGGCTTTCACCGAAAAAAGAGCTGCAATTGCGGCATGCAGGGAGAATACGACACCGATTGTAGCAGGACTGAACCCCAAGTTGGTCCAGTGGTTCTGCAAATAGAAGAACAAGCAGACCATGAAGGCAAACAACGACTCACTGAAAAGAATGAAGAAGCCGATGCGCGGCTTTTTCTCGAATACCTTGCCGCTGTCAAGAATCTGGCTCTTCAGGGAGATAAGCACATTGTTGAATACGGAGGTTTTCTTTCTCTTCTCTTCTTTCTCAAGTTCCGGCTCAATAAAAAAGAGTGCGATGCAAAACCCCGCGAGCGCCGAGCCAGCTGTTGCATAGAAGGCAAGGCCGAAATCCAGCGAAGCCAGATACCCTCCCAACAGGAAGGAGAGAATCGAACCGATCTGGTTGATCAGCTCATCGTTTCCCTTTACCTTGATGTACCGCCCTTCCTCCCCGTCAAGCAGAAGCGAATCATAGAGCAGGGCATCCCCCGCCCCCGACTCCAAGTTATACCCCAACGCACTCAGGATGAAGGCGACCACCTGCAAAAGGAACGTGGTGCTGTGGAACATGAAAATCAGGCTCAGGGCATAGCACAATCTTCCAGCAATCCGACTGGCCTTCCTTCCCCAAATATCGGCAACCGAGCCGGTGGGAACTTCCATGAGAAACGAGGTAACGTGAAAAATCGCCTCAAGCAAGCCCAGTTGCACAAGGGAAAAGCCTTGGCTGGCAAGAAAAATCATCCAGATGCCGTGCGTAAAGGAGAGACTGAGTGAAAATGAGAATGCATAGGCCAAGCCTACATTCCGTCGATAGCGCATACCCCCCCCCTTTTTGTCGGCTAACCTTGACCATCATACGCTTGGAAAGCATTCCCGGCAAGAAATCCTTTCACCCCATGCGCATTTTTGGAGAGTTTTATGGTATGCTGAAAGAGATTTGCAATGAAGGAGTCATCGATGGAAACGAGAACATGGGAACACAACGGCTGCACCATCTCCCTGCTGGGGTTTGGAGCGATGCGTCTGCCATTGACAAAAACGGGGAGCATCGACAGGGCAGCCTCTAGCGCAATGCTCAGTGAAGCGTACAAGCACGGCGTCACCTATTATGATACGGCATATACCTACCACAACGGGGAGAGCGAACCCTTTCTGGGCTCGTTTCTCAAGCAGTACCCGAGGGATTCATACTTTCTGGCAACAAAGCTTCCACAGTGGCTGGTAAATACCCTCGATGATGCAAAGCGCCTGTTCAATGAACAGCTTGGGCGTCTTGAGCATGAGTATGTTGACTTCTACCTCATTCACTCCATCGACAAGGCAGCTTATGTACGCATGGTCGACCTTGGGGTGGTCGCATACCTCGAGCAGGAACAAAAAGCCGGCAGGATCAAGCAACTGGGCTTTTCGTTCCACTCCATCTATGAGGATTTCGAGTACATCGCCACCTCCCGCACCTGGGATTTCTGTCAGCTGCAGTACAACTATCTGGATACCGAGGAACAGGCCGGAGACAGGGGGTACGAGCTGTGCACCAAGCTCGGTATTCCTGTCATTGTCATGGAGCCCATCAAAGGGGGATTGCTTGCCAACCTTCCGCCCGACCTCGAAGCAAGACTGAAAGACCTGGATGAGAACGCAAGCAGTGCATCCTATGCTCTTCGCTGGGTTGCCGACCATCCGAATGTGAAGGTGATCCTCAGCGGGATGACGACCATGGAGCAGGTACGGGATAACCTTAAGACCTTCCAGTCTCCCCGAAGGCTGACGGAAACAGAGCGCACCACCCTCGACTTCATCGGACAGACGATGCGCAACCGGGTCGGAAATGGATGCACCGGATGCAAATACTGCATGCCCTGCCCCTTCGGTGTCGATATACCTGGCAACTTCTCCATCTGGAACAAGGCTCGTATGTTCGACTCGTATGAGGTGGTCCGTGCACAGTGGGAGAATCCGAAGGAGAGCGACAAGCGGCCCTCTTCCTGCACCGAGTGCGGTCAGTGCGTTCCCTTGTGTCCCCAACATATCAATATACCGGAAGACCTCAAACTGGTTCAAAGCGAACTTGAAGCCAAGCGGTTGTAAAAGCACTCGTCTTTTTTGCCAACTTGCTATATCGTGAGTTCAGGAGCGAGGTGATGGACAGCAGAGAGAGCGCAACAGCAATCCTTACGGGATGGTATACAGGGGACGGGATGGGCAGCCAGACTGACGGCATGCAAAGCAGCGAAGTGGAGGCTCTGTGCCCGGACGGCATCGAGGAAGTCTACACGCTGGAGGAAAGCCGGCCCCTCTGTGGAATGTCAAGCGAGGTCAGTGATCTGCTTACGTTGCTCGCCCTCAGCATTGTCACCAACAAGGATGCTGATGTGCACCATGTAAAAGCGAGTTATCGCAAGTACATCCAGGAAGGGGATGGTCCTGGTGAGCATATCCGCCGAATTTTGCAAGTGGAGACATCCAAAGCCGATCACAGCCTTGCTCTCGTCCGCTGCCCCATTCACGGAATCTTGAAAGCCACGCAAAGCCAGAGGAAATGGCTCGATTTCCTCAAGGCTGAGACCCAGATCACCAGCAGCAGCGACCTCTGCCTGCAGACGGTTCTCCTGCTTTCTTCTGGCTTCGGTTTGCTCATGGAAGAGGAATATGACGATCCCCTTCTGTTTGTAAGCGCCTTGGCAGGTCTGGCAAAACGCAATCGCTTGGATGAACGCATTGTTGCCGCTTTGCATACCGCTCTCAACCAAAAACCACTTGCCGTGTATGACACAAAGCAAAGTTCCTTTGTCCTCACAACGCTTTTGGTTGTGATGCACTCCCTCATCGCCTTCGATTCCTACGAAGACGGGATGAAGGCATTGGTCATGCGGGGAGGAAATGCAAGAACTGTCTGTGCCCTGTATGGAGGCTTCGCTGCAGCCCTGTATGGGATGGAGAGCATTCCCGAACGCTGGACGGCGGAGGTGTTTCCCTCCCCCGCCCTGGAAGCGATGATCAAGAAACAGACGCTTTTCAAACGAGAGACGATACGGATGGAGAAGCTGGCGGTTTCGCTGACTGCCGGTCTTCTGGTTGTAGCCTGAAAAAGGAGTACACAGTGAACTACAAATCCTTGGGGAAAACCGGCATCAAGGTATCAGAGCTTTGTTTCGGCACCATGTCGTTCGGCTCACGGGCGAATAAGGAACAATCGCAGAGGATGTACAGCATGTGCAGGGAGCAGGGCATCAACTTCTT
>JABNAD010000988.1_pt1 | contig 12272 bp, 12 predicted proteins | sample 7240381 | NCBI WGS metagenome assembly JABNAD01 (sample SAMN11332834, study PRJNA596920) | anaerobic digester metagenome | biome: digested sludge; isolation source: digested sewage sludge-derived enrichment culture grown on H2/CO2 | place: Germany: Goettingen | reverse complement strand
GAACGGCACTGGGCTGGTGGAACAGTCCGGCCAGATTTTTGCCCTCTGCCAGATCCACCGCGCATTTGCCGCCGACGGAGGAATCGACTGCCGCCAGCAGTGTGGTCGGCAGCTGAACATACCAGATGCCGCGCAGATAACAGCCGGCCGCAAAGCCAGCCAGATCTCCCACCACACCGCCTCCCAGAGCAATCACGGCATCGGTTCGGTCAAGGCCCGACTCTGCCAGAAACTCCAGAACAAGGCTCAGTTCCCCCATATTTTTCGAGGCCTCACCAGCCGGAATGACCCAGGAACTGACTGGATAGCCCGAAGTCTCCAGACTGCGGGTGACCGTTTCCAGATACAGCGAAGCCACATTGGAATCCGTGATCAGCGCGATGCGGCAATCCCCCAGAATCTCCCGGATCAGTTCTCCGGCATGGCAAAGCAATCCCTGTCCGATCAGGACGGGATAAGGCGGATCCACCGGTATGACTTGGTTTGACATGATATCCATGGTTTCACTCCTTTCGCTCCTGTCGGATTTTGTGCATGGCAAAAACTGCAGATCCAGTCCTATAACTCCTTCATGAATCCATGCAGGCGAGTCAGCTTTCCGGCCAGAGAGTTAAACTCTTCCGGCGTGATGGACTGTTCCCCGTCACACAGTGCGTGTTCCGGATCATTGTGCACTTCGATAAGAATTCCGTCCGCCCCTGTGGCAACAATACCCTGGGAAAGCGGCCCCACCAGCCAGGCTTTGCCGGTGGCATGGCTGGGATCAGCGATGATGGGCAGATGTGTCAGGCGGCGCATGAAGGGAATTGAGGTGATGTCCAGCGTATTGCGGGTATAAGTTTCGAAGGTCCGGATGCCGCGCTCACACAGGATCACCTGGTTATTGCCCCCGGTCATGACGTATTCGGCGCTCATGAGCCACTCTTCGTAGGTCGCGGACATCCCGCGCTTGATCATGACGGGCTTGTCCTGCCGCCCCAGTGCCTTGAGCAGCTCGTAGTTCTGCATGTTGCGGGCTCCAACCTGGATGACGTCGATATCCTTGAATAGATCGAGCTGGCTCACGTCCATGATCTCACTGACCAGGGGCAGGCCGGTTTCCTGGCGGGCGACCCGCATCAGATCCAGTCCTTTTTCGCCCAGACCCTGAAAGGCATACGGTGAGGTTCTGGGCTTGAACGCTCCGCCGCGAAGCATCGTAGCCCCGCTGGCTTTCACGGCCCGGGCAATGGCCACTACCTGAGCCTCGCTTTCCACGGAGCATGGCCCGGCCATGAGGGTCAGACTGCCTCCGCCGATCTGAGTATTGCCAACCTGAATCACGGTATCCTCGGGATGAAATTTCCGATCGGTGCAGCGTTCAAACCTCCGAATCGGCTGGACATGGTCCACGACATCAAGGGCTTCGATGAAATGCTTGTCCAATCGGGAGGTATCCCCCACCACCTCCAGATTGATCTGGGAGAGATCCATGCTGGCATGCACCAGGACTCCCTGGCTTTCCAGCCAGGTGATCAGGCGCTCCATTTCTTCTTTATTCGGGGTTGGCTTCAATACGATGATCATGGGTTCTTCTCCTCTTTGAGCGGCAGTTCCAGCCAGGTCGGTTTTTCTATTCCGAGTGAATCAGAGCAGTCTTCTGCTCTGCCCCGGAAGCAGACAGCATCCGCTTGACGCCCGGCATGGGCTAATATATCATTGGTTTTCTTTCAATTGATCTTAAAACAGACTACATATAGTTTATCAGATTCTTCCCCATCCCGTTATTAAAAAGGATGGGGAAGCCCCAGCAGTTTCCGCGAAATCTGCCGATTCATCGCCTCTGCCTATACGGAGCATTCCAGAACTTCTGCCTGGCTGCATTGTCTCGGATTGTCTCTCAGGAAATCAGGTGCTTTCCTTCAGGAATCCGTGGTAATGACCTGGTAATGACCTGATCTCATATATGCAAATGTTGTTGCTGCAATTCTTACTCTTACTCCTACTCCTACTCCTACTCCTACTCCTACTCTTTCTCTTCTCTTGTTCTGTTTCTGTTACTGTATCCGTTTCTGTTGTTGTTTCCAGTGATCGGAGTCCGGACCGTCAAAAAAAGAAGCAACCCGCCAAATTGGCAGGTCGCCTGATTTTCTAGAATACGAGATCTTCCTTCTGAACTTTTCCGTCTTCGGACATGGTGAAGGTAGTTACTTTCTTGACGAAGGGCACGCCGTCTTTCTTCTCACATTCGATCTGGTGGAATTTCTTCGGGGTGGCTCCGACTTCCTTGTAAAGCTTCTTGAAGATCTTCATTAAGGAAACTGGCTGTTCCGGTTCCTTGATGGTGAGGATGCTGGTATCGGGAACCTTGATCGCATTGAAGATCAGTTCTTCAAAGTCGATGTCCGGGATGCCGGGGATCAGGAAATACTTGGTTTCCTTTTCCAGGTCTTCAGCTTTTTTGACTTGGACTGCCGGATGGGTCTTTTTGGTGACTGCCATCAGGTTGGCCATGAAGGGTCTGGTTCCAGTGGACCGGTGACCTGCGATAATGATGGAATCTCCGCTGGTGATGGCTTCGTCAATGAAGTTGCCAACCGTTTCGTTGAAAAATCCGTCTGTAACAAATTTCATGATAAATGGATTCATGGGATACCTCCGATTTGAATTTTTGATCCTAGACTTTACGAGTCGATGGACTCGCTTCACGAAAGCCTTGTGAACAAATACGCAATTTATCTTTCGTTCTACCTCATTTTATCATAAAAGTAACCCACTACCCAATATCAATCTGATGATAAGAGCGGATTTTTCGATATGAAATTATAATTGGATTGACAGGAAAAGCGTGAGCCGGCCCCATCGGCTGATGGTACAGAAATGCTATAAAATTTCGCCGGTACTGCCGATTTTCTTCGCTGCGTCCAGATACCAGTTCGGGATCGGATTCTTCATGTTGTCAAACCAGGTCAGGACCTTTTGCACCTGGTGAATCATCCCTTCGACTTCCTTGGGACCAAAGGAGATCGCCCAGGGAATGGAGGACAGGGAATTGCTGGCGATATAGAACGCCAGCAGCGCAAAAAACTGACTGGGCGGCTCCCCGTCAAAATAGCCGTGCAGCTGACCGGTAGCAAACGCCGGACTGAGTTGTGCACTCCATACGATCCGATTGAATTCTTCCCAGGGATCCCCTGCATCATGTCGATTGAAATCAATGATGAACAGCTGCCGGTCCTTCGTCAGGATCATGTTGCCGACATGATAGTCCCCGTGCTGAACACACTGCGGACGATCGTTCAGCAGTTCCCGACTGACCCGGATATAGTCCAGCAGATGCTGAACTCCCTCCACCTGGATGCCGCAGTCCTGGTACAGGGCGATGTTGCGGTCCACTTTGCGGTTGAAGCGGACGGTCCAGTCCTCCTGATCCGGCGGGGCCGGCAAAGAGTGGATTTTCTTCAGGATCCGGCCGGATTCGACCCCCAGGTCATACTGCTGCCGTAAGCTCAAGGCCGGGAGTGCCATTTCCAGATCGTCGCCCTCAATCCAGCTGAGCAGTATGCCGATGCGGCTGCCGCCCTCGCAATAGCCCAGTTCCAGGGGTTCTGACATGGGTATTCCCAGTGCATAAAGCTGCTTCATGCGCTGGAATTCCAGCTCCCTGAACGCCAGCTGACCGGGTGGCGAAAGGCGCAGGAGCCGTTTTTCGCCCGAAGCGAATGAAACAATGTATTTGGGGTCGGCAGACCACCCCTTGGTCAGGAGCTCTTTGGATGCAAACCTGGTCTCGTCAATGATGTTATGCATGGGGTCCTCCCTGTTCGTATGGTAGATGCTTCCGGAACCGGCCAGTCTGCGGGTGCTGTCTTCTGGCTTTGGTTCGGCTCAGATGAATTTCCTTAAGTTTTTGCAGGGCAGCCGGATGACGTTTCGATCGGGCATGCGGAAAGGCCCGGAACAGCCGATGTTCCCCAAAGAGCGGCCGGCTGATCAGCTCATCCACCTGATTCACGGTTTCTGCAGAGACTGGTTCGATGAACTGGTTGTCTTTCGCATCAGTCTGAGAATGTACCGGGTCCGTTGAATCGGGTGCGGACAGCGTCCCGTCGTTCAGGCGATAGTGGTACTCCCGGGTCGACTCCATATAATCCCGCAATTCCTGCCGCTTTTCTTCCAGGCGGTCCTCCATGTCCTCCTTCCGGTCGGCCAGGTAAATAAACCCGGAGGCAAGGGCTTCGCCCATCTCCTGCGAAGTCCGGCGAATATGAACCGACAGCTCTTCCAGGTGATCCAGCTTGCGGTTTAGCTTCAGAATCGTATTGGCAGTCACTACGGCATCCGATACGAGAAGCAGCAGGAGAACTCCCGCCAGAATCATGATCAACGAGGGCGACATCACGGCCATCAGCCTCATAACCCGGGGATGGATCCGTTCCACCAGAATCAGTGATCCCAACCCCCAGCCCAGCGAGAACAGCAGGCAGATATAGCCGCCCAGATTGAACGGCCGGTCGGAGTAATCCCACCATTTTTGATGAAACAGCTTCTCCAGCACGATCCCGGTGATCAGCTCCAACGCACTGGTGATTCCAACGGCTCCAAAAAACAGAACCAGAAGATTCTCCTCAAACGGCTTGAGCAGCCAGAGAATTGCCAGGATCCCAAACCCATAAATCGGACACCAGGGCCCGTTCAGAATCCCGGCATTGATGAACTTCCCTCTGGTCAGGGCGTTGTAAGCCACTTCCGTGCACCAGCCCAGAAAGGCATAGATCAAAAAAAGCAGAGCCCATTCAAAAAACATGTATGATTCCCCCATAACCGCTTCATTCTCAATCATCCGGATGTGATTCTCTCTCCTGCCCGTCCGATTTTATTTCGGGCAGCCGATGATTGTACTCTAACTATCTCTATTATAACCCTCTGAATAAAAATCAGATGAAATCGAGTTTGCCCGACCAGGCGACAACCATCTTTGAACCGCAAAGGGGAGAGCCCATACCGGCTGTCGATACGGGCCCTTCCTTTGCTCTGTTCATATATCATGGTTCTTCGCAAGGTCATGGTTCTTTGGATGGTCATGGTGCTTCGGAAAAACGAGGTTCGCTGAAACTAATGTTTCTTGATCCCACTGCTTCCAGGTTAAGCCATGCTTCAGATTCCTGGATAAATCCGTCAGGTTGTGGTGAATCGTTCAGTTCGTGGCGACTCCGTCAAGCCCTGCTGTTCCCGGATATCAGTTGCAGCGGTTGACGCGCTGACCCATACCGCGGCCGGCTCCTCTGCCGGCACCGCGCTGGAATCCGCCGGACGGTCCGGGGGCGGATCCCTGTCCGGGAGCGCCTTGACCGGATCGAGGCTGACGACCTGGCTGAAGGGTTGTGTCCGAGCGCTGGACGGCGCGTTCAAAGGCAGCCAGATGATTCTCAGAGGCAGCTTTCAGCCGTTCAAACACCAGCCGGACATCTTCAGGCAGCGTTTCTTTTAGGAAACGGTCATACATTTCGATATTGAGGATCTCCGCCGTCACACCGGCTTGATAGCTTGCGATCAGAGTTTCGGGCAGTTCGATGCGTCCGGCTGCTTCGTTGACAGGAACCGTAAATCCATAACTGGCAAAGAGTGGTTCCAGCATCGCGATGTGTCGGCCTTCGGCCTGGACGATGTTGCTGAAGGGTCGTACCTGGCCGAATTCAGCCAGAATGTTTACGTATTCCGCTTCGGCCAGATATTCATCCTGAATGGAGTAAGTCAGCATTTCTTCCAAGGTCAGACTGAGGTCTGCCGTTGCGGCTGGTGCGCCATAATCCGCCTCGGCGCCCAGAGCGGTTGCCGCTGAGGTCAGCAGGGCCAGGCTAAGCAGCGCCGCACTCAAAATTCGTCTTGATTTTTTCATTGTTTCCATCTCCTTGTTTTGGTTCGCTTTTCTCTTTGGTTGATTCACCGGTCGATCATCCGATGGTGAATGATGCTTCGGGATTGGATGATCCGTTCCTTGTTATCACCTTCAGTATAGTCCGGTGAATCGGCAAAGGTATAAACGAACTGCGGAAGAAGTGTGGTAACCCTGGGGCACAATTCCGGGAACAAAGATCCGGCTGTCAATTCATCGGCTCGGTGTACGCGCGACAGGCGGATTCAGTTGAATCCGCCTGGAACCTGATCGCCTTACACAATACTGATTGCGCCTCATACATGATTGCCTCATGGCTTCCGGTCTCTTCTGCGATCGGGTCAGATGGCCGGAAAGTAGTCCTCCAGGACCATGTTCAGATCCTGCGCCATGTCCCTCATTTCCCGGAGCACCGCCGGATTGATCCGGATGCCTTCGGCTTTGCGCCGGTCATAGCATTCCGCTTCTTTTTCGCCGTGAATGTAGATCCGTTCCTGACCCTGAGCTTTGGGCGCTTCTCTCAGCTCCGTCAGGAAGCGTTCCAGATGATCCGAAATGGCAGCTGCATCGCCAAACAGCGCCGGATCAATGGCGGCAAAGAAGTGGCAGACCCCGGCGGTATCCCCCTCTTCCACATGGTTGGAGGTAATCCCTTGCGACAGGATGGATGAAAAGATTTCTGCCAGCATCGCAAAGCCATAGCCTTTGTGGCCGCCGTGGATTTCGCCCCCGCCGCCCAGCGGATGAATCCCGCCCTGCCCGGTCTTCATGGCCTCCAGCACGGCCCCGGGATCCGTCTCCTCTTCGCCGGCCGCATTGATGCCCCAGCCGGCGGGAATGGGGTGACCCTGCTTGTGGTACACCTCAAACTTGCCCGCGGTTACCACTGAAGTGGAGGCGTCAAAATGGAAGGGAACCGGATTGCCCGGGTAGGTCACCGCCATCGGGTTGGTGCCCAGCACCGGCACCCGGGCAAAGGTCGGCACCACTGCCTTCAGCGAATTGGTCATGGCAATGCCCAGGAAGCCTTCCTGAGCAGCCAGGCGCGAATAATAGCCGGCGATGCCGTGATGGTTGGAATTGCGAACCGTGACCAGCCCGACACCGGAGGCGCGGGCCAGCCGAAGCGCTTCCTCCATGGCGCGAACCGAGACCAGCTGGCCCATGCCGCGATTCCCGTCAATAACTGCCGATACCGGGGTGGCAAAAACCACCTCAGGCTGTGCCGCCACATCGATGAACCCGCTGCGAATCTGTTCGTGATACAGCACAATCCGATTGGTGCCATGCGAATCGATGCCATACAGATCTGCCGCCAGCAGCACATCCGTGATCTGCTCACTTTGTGCCGGTTCAAAGCCAAACCGGTGGAAAGCCTCCTCACAGAATGCCTTTAATGCTTCATAACTTACAAGGACTGATTTTATCATTTGTTCTCCCATCATCCGGTCCCCCTTCATTCGATTCATCCGAAGCTCCGGCATTCAACCGATTGCCGATTCTTCATCGTTGATAGCTCTATCTTATCATTTATCCAGTCTTTTCAACCAACTCCTGTCCTTTTTTCAGAAGACCGGCACCAACGGATTTGCGCGGACTGCCCTCCCAATCTTCCGGGCCCTGGATTTTCTGTGACCGTTTTGCGTCTGTTTTTCGTAACATTCCCCGGAATCTTTCGCTATACTGGAATCAGGTGATAAGAATGAATGAATCGATCTATATTGCAGAAGATGAAGATAATATCCGGGAAACCGTTCGAACGTTCCTGGAGAGTGAGGGGTATCAGGTCCGGGATTTTTCCACCGGCGATGCCCTGTTTGACGAATTCCAGAAAAGCCCGGCCGACCTGGTGATCCTGGATGTCCTGATGCCGGGATCCTCCGGCTTTGACATCACGCGAAAAATCCGCGCGGTCAGCCCCGTGCCCATCATTATTCTGACAGCCCGGGACAGTGATCTGGACTATGCTACGGGCATCAACCTGGGCAGTGATGATTATTTCACCAAACCATTCAGCGCCATTTCCCTGGTCATGCGGGTTAAGGCCATGCTGCGCCGGGTCCGTCTGGATCAGGAACAGCACGGCTCTGCCGCCCGGTCAGAGATTCACTTCGGCAGCATCCGGATCAATCGCAAGACGATGGAAGCCCGCTCCGGGGATCAGCCCCTGGAACTGACGCCCACCGAGTATGCTTTGCTGGTCTATCTCCTGGAACACCAGGATCGGGCGGTTTCGCGCAGCGAGCTGCTGGATGAGGTCTGGGGCTACAGCCAGGACATTGAAACCAGAGCCTGTGACGACACGGTCCGGCGGCTGCGCAGGAAACTGTCCGGCAGCGGGGTTCGCATTGACAATATCTGGGGCTTTGGCTTCCGGGCAGCGGAGGAATAAATGGAACGGAAAAAATACAGCCTGAAATCCCGCATGCTGCTCATGGTTACGTCCCTGATTCTGGCGGTGTTCGCGCTGACCTTCGTCAGCTTCAACCTGCTCATCTCAAACTACATTGAAACCAATGCCACCGAAGCCCTCACCCAGTCACGGTCCAATCTGCCCCCCGACCGGACGGAGGCCGGTCCCTCCGTCCGGGAACGCAAGCCGCCCCAGTCCGTCGGCGGCAACGCCGAGCGGCTGTTTGTGACGGCAGACCGTCAGGTTCTGCTGCCCGATTTCTATCCGACGCTGGATGAATCCTCCTCCCTGTACGATTTCATCCAGCACGTCGAGGACGGAACTGTTCTCCTCGACCGTTCTGACATCCTGAAGCTCACCACGGATCAGGGGCTCTACTACTATACTGTGGTGCCGTCCGCGGAAGGCATCGCCACCTTTCAGGTCTACTTCATCAACATGACCAACCTCTACAGCTTTGAACAGAACCTCTCCCGCCTGCTGCTTTTGATCATGAGCGTCGCCCTGGTGCTGGCCGTTGCGGCCACCTATCTGATCGCTTCCCGGATCGCCGGGCCGGTCAAAGCCCTGAGCGTGTTTGCCCGGCACATCGGCAATGGCGATTATCAGACGCTGGAGGAAGATTTTGCCGACCGGGAGGTTCATGAGCTCAAACTGTCCATGAATGAATCCAGCGAGAAACTCAGACGTTATGACGAAGAACAGCGGGTCTTTTTCCAGAACGCCTCCCATGAGCTGCGCACGCCGCTCCAGATCATTAAAACCAATGCGGAAGCCCTGGAGCTGGATCTGATTCCGAAGCAGAAAGCCCTGCCGGTCATCCGGCAGGAAGTGGACAGCCTCAGCCAGCTGGTGGAAGACGTAATCCTCCTGTCCCGCCTGGATGCCCGTTCCCGCGATCTGGTGCAGACCACCGGTGATCTGAGGGAAACCCTGTCCTACACCGCGGAACGCTTCGCCTCGGTTCTGGCCGAACAGAAAATCCAGATCCAGTATGACTTTCAGGAAGACCCCGTTCTGTTTACCTATGACGACAAATCCATGGAACGGGCGCTTCAGAACCTGATTTCCAACGCGGTGCGGTATGCCCGCAGCAGCCTGACCTTAAGCTGCCGCGAAGAAGCCGGCCGCATCGTAATCCGCGTAGCCGACGACGGCCCCGGGATCTCGCCGGAAGACCTGCCGCACATTTTCGACCGCTTCTACAAAGGAGCTAAGGGCAATCATGGCATCGGCCTGTCCATTGTCCGCTCCATCGTCACGTCCTACGGCGGACGGGTTGAGGTCGCCACCAGTCCAGAAGGAGCCGTCTTCACGATCTTCCTGCCTCCCCTGACCCCCTCGACCCGATCAAACGGATGAACCAGATGAACCGGATGAAGTGGATCAATCAGCTGAATCGGATGAAGTCAGAGTCGAAGATGAAACCACTCAAAATCTGTGCCTGCTGGGCCAGCTCCCTCCGGAGCTTGCCGGCAGGCTTTTTCGTGTCCCGGAGGGCCTCTGCAGAATCGTTCTGCTTTGCGGCAGTTCTGCGTATTGTTGCGTTCAGTTTTTCGGAGAAGTATTCCCGCATCGGGTCTAAGATAAAACCAGATCAGGAAATCGGAACCAGCTGACCGGGAGAAATCAAGGAACTCCTGCGATGGACAGAATCCGGTGGAAAGGAGATCCCATGATTCACCCAGGCTATCGCAATGAACTGAAATATCTGATCAGCCCTTCTTCCCGGCAGGTGCTGTCCCGCCAGCTCGAGCGCGTCCTCCGGCGGGATCCTCATGCCATAGGTAAAGGCTACGCCATCCGCAGTCTCTACTTTGATACGGCTCAGGCCGACGCTCTGCAGGACAACCTGATGGGCAGCGCTGTCCGGGAGAAATACCGGCTGAGGCTCTACAATGAGGATCCTGACAGGATCCGGCTCGAAAAAAAAGTCAGGCACGGCAATCAGGGCTTTAAGGTTTCGGCTCAGCTGACCCGGCAGGAAGTGGAATCGATCCTGAAGGGCTCCTTCGGGTTTCTGAAAGACCACCCTGAAGATCTGCTCCGCGAATTCTATGTCCGGCTGCGCTCGGGAGGCCTTTCGCCCTGCCTGGTTGTGAACTACTTTCGGGAGCCCTTCCTGTTTGATCCGGGCAATGTCCGCGTCACCCTGGACTATGACCTGGCCTACTCCCGGAATCCGCGCAGCTTTCTGGATTTCTCTCTGCCCCTGATCCCGGAATCCAGAAGCAAGTGCCTGCTGGAAGTCAAATACGATGAGTTTCTGCCGAGTCTCATCCCGTCCCTTCTGGAAGGGCATCAGCCCATGCGGACCGCTCACTCCAAGTATGTCACCGGACGCTTCCTGACCGGAGCCTGAAGTACAAACCATTACCGGAGCGCTTTGATGACAGACTGAAATCCAGAGTTGTTCGAAATTCCAATCCCCGATGAACCGAAACGCCATTGGGCAAATATCACCCCCTCAATGTCCCCTATTAGCAATAAGGAGCTGATCTTATGACATTTCAGGATATCTTCAAGTCCAGCTATCTGGAAAAACTCGCGGAATTTTCTTTTCTCGATGCCGCCATCGCCCTGATTCTGGCCTTTCTGACCGGACTGTTCATCCACACCATTTACCGGCGAACCTTTAACGGCGTTCTGTACTCCAAGCCGTTCAATACCTCTCTGGTGCTTCTGACCATGCTCACCACCTTCATCATCCTGGCGGTAACTTCCAATGTGGTGCTCTCCCTTGGCATGGTGGGCGCACTCTCCATCGTTCGCTTCCGAACCGCCATCAAGGATCCCCTGGATCTGGTCTTCCTGTTCTGGGCCATCGGCTCCGGCATCGTCCTGGGCGCCGGCATGGTGCCCCTGGCCCTGGTCGGCTCCCTGCTGATCGGTCTGGTCATTCTGGCATTTGCCCGCGGAACCGATCAGGATCAGCCCTTTGTGCTCATACTGGATCTGGAAGATGAATCCGCGGAGGTTGAATCCCTGACCTATCTGAAAAAGGAACCGCACCGCCTGAAACTGAAATCCAAGACGATTACCCCCGGACAGATCGAAATCATCTATGAGCTTCGCCTATGCGCCCAGAATACCGCCTTTGTCAATGAACTGGTCAGCCTGCGCGGTGTCCGCAACGCCACCCTGGTCAGCTGCAACGGAGATTATGCCGCCTGATGCCCAGTTTCCCCGGTGAACCAGAGTAGGAAACAGGCACCCAGGGATTTTGCGACATCAAACGAAGACTTGCGACATTCAACATGAGTCATTCAATTGAAAAGCTGCGACATACGACATTCAGACATATGATAAAAGGTATACAACATTAGACACCGCGCTCGGCCGCATCCGACTTTGCCAGGGAACTCCGGCAGGAACGATGCTGTCAATCGGAATCATTTGATTCAGACCGGTCGGCTCTGGAACATCAGACCTGGCCAATGATCAGGCAATGCCTGCAGAAAGGATGAAATCATGAATAAAAAATGGAACAGACGCTTACGAATCAGGGTCGTGGCCGCCCTGGCCGCAGTGACCCTCACTGCTGCCGGCTGCAGTGCATCCCCAGCGGGCAGCACTTTGGCAGGGACAGCTTCGACTCAGATCACGGTTGCAGGAACAGCTGCCGGTACACAAACCGCCGGCACAGCAGGCAGACCGGACACATCGGGCACTGCCACTTCCGGCGAATCCCAGGAGGCAGCCCAGACCGTCGAGTACAGTTCAAAAGATCTGGAGACGACGGTGGATGAAACTGCCGCCACAAAAATCCGGTTCGGGGATCAAATCACGGTCAGCGGCGAAGGCGCTCAGGCCTCCGACAAAATTCTGACCATCAGCCAGGCGGGCACCTATCTTCTGTCCGGAGAATCCGCTGATGGCCAGATCATGGTGAACGCGCCGGAGGATGCCGATGTCATCCTGGTTCTGAATGGGCTGAAACTGACCTGTCCGTCGGCCTCTGTGCTGCATATTCTGGAAGCGGAT
>JABNAD010000987.1_pt1 | contig 12273 bp, 5 predicted proteins | sample 7240381 | NCBI WGS metagenome assembly JABNAD01 (sample SAMN11332834, study PRJNA596920) | anaerobic digester metagenome | biome: digested sludge; isolation source: digested sewage sludge-derived enrichment culture grown on H2/CO2 | place: Germany: Goettingen | reverse complement strand
ACCGTCAGAAATTTAGCAATTTGTCTGCTCGGTTTTAATTGGGGCTAATATAACGTTTGAGTTTTTGGAGCTATACTAGGAATAGATAGCATAACTGGACACCATGAATATTCGCGTTTAATCACAGACTAGAACAGCATTTATATTAGAATACCTCTTCTCGTCAACAACAAAAAAAGAGAAACCCCTAAGCAACGTTTTGCAAAGGGGTTTCTCGAATCGGAGGTTATTGAAAAAAAGCGTTATACTATCCGCATTTAGAGTGGCCACAGCTAGTGCAAATTAGGCAGCCCTCTTGGTAGATTAGTGAATCGGAGCCGCACTCAGCACACTTCTTTCCATCCTTAGCCTTAGTTCCATTAGGAATGTACTTGCGTAAAGCCCGCTCAACACCAGCTTTCCATGTGTTAATGGTTTCGCTATCGAGACGCAGAGACGATACCAAGTTAACCACATCGGGAATTGGCATTCCGTTGCGAAGCACACCAGAGATTAGCTTGGCGTAGTTCCAGAACTCCTTGTTGAACATGTGCGACAGACCACCAATGGTGTTGGTGTACCCATACTTATCAACATACTGAAAATCGTAACGGCTACCCCTTTCGTCCTTTATTTTAAGGATTTTTCCCTGAGTAACAAGCTTTGGAATGGGCAGCACATCATCCTCAGATATACCAGTAAAAATCTCGTACGGACGGCCGTTGAAAACACCCACAAAGGCAATCCAGTTCTCGTGGTTATTCTTGAAACGGATAACATCGCAATCAAGAACTTCTGGACGAGTTGAAGGAACTAGCTCCTCTACTTTAGCCTCTTCCTTTTTGGTTGATACAAGAACGCCATCGCGCGAACCATCGCGGTAAACGGTACAGCCTTTACATCCGCTTTCCCATGCAGTTTGGTAAACTTTAGCAACTACCTCTTCGGTAACATCGGAAGGTAGGTTTACGGTTACGCTTATGGAGTGGTCCACCCATTTCTGGATCATACCCTGCATTTTCACCTTGCTTACCCAATCAACATCGTTAGAGGTTGCCTTGTAGTATGGCGATTTAGCAACAAGTTCCTGTATCTGCTCCTCGTTATACTGCTGTACCTCTTTGGCGTTATACCCATTTGCCTCCAGCCAAACAAGAAATTTATGATGGAATACATTGAACTCTTCCCATGAGTCGCCTACACCATCGGTATAGGTGATGTTTACGTTTTTATCGTTAGGGTTAACCTTACGACGCCTCTTATAGTAAGGAAGGAAAACAGGCTCAATACCCGATGTGGTTTGGGTCATTAAGCTGGTTGTTCCCGTTGGTGCAATGGTTAGTAGCGCAATGTTACGACGGCCATACTTAACCATATCGTTGTAAAGCTGCTCGTCCTCGTTTTTGATACGGTTGATGAACGGGTTGTTCTTCTCACGATGTGGATCGTAAATTGGGAATGGACCACGTTCCTTTGCCATGTTAACCGATGAGCGGTAGGCCTCAATGGCAAGCGTTTTTTGAACCTCAACGGCAAAGTCAATAGCAATATCGGAGCCATAGCGTAGGTTTAACGCAGCCAGCATATCGCCTTCGGCGGTAATACCAACACCCGTTCTGCGCCCCTCTATTGCCTTCTGGCGGATTTTGCGCCAAAGGTTCATCTCAACCTGTTTAATCTCCTCCTCCTCTGGATCCTTCTCAATTTTAGATTGAATGGCCTCTATTTTCTCTAGCTCAAGATCGATGATATCGTCCATTATACGCTGAGCTGCTGCCACATGCTTAGTGAAAAGTTCAAAGTTGAACTTAGCTTGTGGAGTAAATGGATTCTCAACGTAGCTGTATAGGTTTAGCGCAAGTAAGCGGCAGCTATCGTATGGGCAAAGAGGAATTTCTCCACAGGGATTTGTTGATACGGTACGGTATCCAAGGTCGGCATAGCAATCGGGAATTGATTCGCGAATAATGGTATCCCAGAAAAGCACACCAGGTTCGGCCGATTTCCATGCGTTATGGATAATTTTTTTCCAAATACCCTGTGCATCTACTTCCTGACGGTACTTTGGATCCTTGGCATCAACAGGATAGCTTTGTACGTAAGGCTTTCCCTCAATGGCAGAGCGCATAAACTCATCGTCGAGCTTAACCGATACGTTAGCACCAGTAATTTTGCCTGCCTCCATCTTGGCATCAATAAACTTCTCCGAGTCGGGATGTTTAATGGAAATGCTAAGCATTAGGGCGCCTCTACGGCCATCCTGAGCCACCTCGCGGGTTGAGTTTGAGTAGCGCTCCATAAAGGGTACTACACCAGTTGAGGTAAGCGCGCTATTTAGTACAGGGCTGCCCTTGGGCCTGATGTGCGATAAATCGTGCCCAACGCCACCCCTGCGCTTCATAAGCTGCACCTGCTCCTCGTCGATTTTCATAATACCACCGTAGGAATCGGCGTTACCCTTGCTGCCAATAACAAAGCAGTTAGATAGCGATGCTATCTGGTACTTATTGCCAATACCCGTCATTGGGCCGCCCTGCGGAACAATGTACCTAAAATCCTTTAGAAGATGGAACACTTCATCCTCGGTCATTGGATTTGGGTACTTCTTCTCAATTCTAGCAATCTCCTTAGCCAGCCTGCGGTGCATATCGTCGGGCGAGAGCTCAAAGATTTTTCCAAAGGAATCCTTAAGAGCGTACTTGCTAACCCAAACCTTGGCTGCCATTTCATCCCCATCAAAGTACTTAACGGTTGCCGCAACGGCATCTTCGAATAAATACGTTTTCTCTTTCTCTTTTAGTTCGTTCATTACGGTTATACTTTCCTCCGTGTTCATATTATGTGTGGGTGGTTTATGGTTATTACTTTAAGCTTCTGGTTAAAAAAGGAATGGAAAATTCCTACTGGCAAAAAAATTTCTATGCAAGTTAGGAAACCAAACCCTGTGTAGCCAAGCTAAAGTGTGGCGAGTAATTAACATTCGAACTAAGTTATTAACAAGCTTGATCTACAACACAATAGCCACAATGCTTTGGCTTTACAATCGTTGCAAAACCCTTTTACTAATTGATTTAGCCACGACAAAAAGCTTTGTAAAACCCATGTCCCCCCATAAAAAAGGGAAGCCTTTTGGGCTTCCCTTTTTATATGAAACAAAAAGTTATGTTTAGGGTTTTTCAAAAACGTAAACATTTTTTACTTCCCATGTGCCCGCAAAATTATCAGCAGCACTACTAATGTATTTAAAGGCAATCCTTACATTGCTCTCACCAGAGTAGTTGGTAAGTTTAAGGCTTCCTGTGTTTACAAAAGTCCAGTTTGTGCCTGGAGGATAAGAGTTATCTGGCATCTCCAACTGGGTCCAATCAGCAGGATTAATAGTGGTTCCATCGCTTGTTGTAGAAACCCAAACGCTAATAGCACGCTTCATGTTTGTAATGCTTCCAGCATCATCGCCAAAATACCTACCTACATGGTCGAACGATAAGAAAACTGAATCGCCCCTAGCCGACAAGTCCATTGCAGGAGAGATTAACCAGTCTTCGTTATCAAAATAGGTTGACGAAGCATAACCCGTCATTTTCATATAGCCAAAGCTATCCCATATCCAAGCCTGATCTCCTACAAGGCTAATTGCAGTGAAATTGCCTAGGTTAGAACCTATCTGAGTATTTGAGTTTAATCCAATAAGTATATCAGTATCAATGAATACCCACTTACCATCACGTTTCTCAAACTTTACCTTATCAGTGGTTACACCTGTGTAAACCACCCAGTTGCCATCCACAACTGTAAATAGTTGTGTTCTTTGGGCTACACTTCCGCTATAGAAAAGGTAACGAATCAACTTAACATCACCTTCCTTAGCATATGGGTAGGTTTGCTTAAGCCAAATAGGTAAATAGAAATAAGGATCGATAGATGCACTAAAGTTATCGTAACGTCCTGGCTGTCCAGAAGCGGTACCCATAGCATCATAGTCAGCAGAAGTCAAGGTGTACTTATTAGCACTTGACATTGCTGTAGTATCGTACTTCTCAAAAAAGTTGTGAATAACGAATACCGAAGAGGTGTTATCAACATACTTAAACTGCTTGTCGATTAATGCAGCAATATACTTCTCATAATCACCAAGGAAAATATCATCAGAGAAATAATTCTTAGTGATTATAGTATTTGCTTTAGCAGAATCCTCTTTTGTTTCAGCATCAACTAAAGCAGCTTTACCAATAGTAGCATAATCAGCGGCAACAAGTTGATAATCGAAAGTCACAACGTTTGTTGGGTTATTTGAGTCCTCAATACCCTCAAACTGCTCGTTAACATCTTCACACCCCCCAAAAAGGAAAGCCGAGGTTAACCCCATTAATATGTATGCATGAATTCTTTTCATAACCATCGGGATTCTTTAGAATTTAACTTTAAGTGTAGCAGAGAAGGTTCTTCCAAAACCATAGAACACAGGAGATGTTTTCCAATCGTGGTTAGAACCATCTGTAGCATCGGTAATAAACTCTGTATCAAAAACGTTCTGAATATTACCAATCAAAGAGGCATCAAAGGTTCCCACTTTGAATCGATAGCTCGCGTTAAAATCAAATACAGTAGCATCAGGAATTTGCCATGGCTGAGCAAAATCAAGGTCGTTTAAGCTTGAACTTACAGACGAGATATTGAAGTAAGCATAGTTTCGTCCAAAATAGTTTCCTTCAAGGCCAATCTTAAAGCCTTTAAGAATCTCATAACGTACACCAAGCGCAGCAGTAGTTTGAGCAGAGTTACCAACATGAATGCCACCAATGTTAACGTTCATTTTGTAGTGGTCAGCACTTTGCATGTCAACAACTACACCATCCTTATTAACAGGCTGCCCTTCTCTATTGTATAGGTAACCAGAAACATCATTTTGCCAGTTCCAATCCCCAATAGAAACCATACCGTTAATTTCAAGACCTCTCAATGGTTTTGCAACAAAGTCAAATTCAACACCTTGATGTAACGCATTTACGCCTTCCATATTAGCAACCAAACTTTCTGGGCTTGTTGCATTAACGGCACGAACAAGAGTTTTGTCCATCCAAACAGTGCGATACAAGTTTAGGTTTGCAGTAAATAAACTGCTACTAAACCCATACCCAAACTCCATAGAGAAAGCCTTCTCGTTTACTGCATTAGGGTTAGTAATATTACTTGTTGTTGACTGAAGAAATGCTCCACCAGAGAAGAATGGTGCACGAGATATTACCCCAATATTTGCAAATACGTTGTGGTACTCGTTAATGTTGTAGTTTGCTCCTCCCTTTGCGCTGTATCCTAAGAAACTTATTTTTTCTGATTCTGCATCTTTCTTGTCGTAGTAGAATCTGTCATAACGCCAGTAGGTGGTGTTTGAACCTGACAAAGAAATAAATGCACTTAAGTTGTCCTGATTGTATTCGGTTTGCATAAACAAACCTTCGCTCATTACAAAGCCATCATAATCGCGATATACCACGTCACCAACAGCTAATTTTCTAGTTTCGTAAGATTTGTCGGTTAAAAGTGGGCGTTTGGTTGGATCGATAAAGAAGGCTCCACCATATAAATCGGTTATCTCGTTAGTGTGAACCCCTTTGTAGTAACGGAAATCAGCACCTCCGTAAATATCTATATTATCGGTTAACTTGGTGCTGTAAGTAGATAGAACCCCATACCAAAAATGCTGATTTACACTTTTTGACATTACCATTTGAGATCCATCCAAACTTGCTCGGTTTAACTCAAATATGGCACCATAATCAAATGTTCCATCAAGGTTGCGGAACTTGGTGTTGGGCAGGCCATTTGAGGCACCGTACCAGTCGTTACGATTTACACCTTGTCCACTGTAACCGTATCCATCGCCAATTGAAACGTAAGCTGCAGTGGAAAGAGTTGACTTAGAATTGATTGTCCAGAAGTGGTTAAGAGAAATTTGTGGCTTATGGTAGCTGTTGTAGGATGAGGCTCTACGCTGACCATTCATATCAAAACCATAAGTAGGATTATACTTATACTTCATTGGTTGTTTTTGCCACTCTTCTATTAACAGCTTATCGTTGTTGTTACGCTGGTTGTGCCATTGTGGAGCACCAAAAGCGGTAAATGAAAGGTGGTGAGCATCATTTATTCTTTTTGATATGTTAACAAAGTAAGAGTAAGACTCAAACTCGGTACCTTGTACATAACCATCGCCAACAGTTTTTGCTCCCAATACAGTGATAGCCCAGTTGTTCTCAGTTAAACCAGTAGAAACGCTGAAACCAATTTTGCTATAACCATCGCTACCAATACCATAGGAAACGTTCCCTCCCTTAACAGCATCGGTTGAACGAGTTACGATATTAATAGAACCTCCTAATGAAGGAGCAGCAACCTTAGAAGCACCAAGACCACGCTGCACCTGCATAGAACGGGTTACATCGCTTAAGCCAGCCCAGTTAGACCAGTAAACGCCCCCCCATTCCATATCGTTCATGGGAACACCGTTAATCATTACTGCAATATTTGCAGACTCAAAGCCACGAAGGTTTATACGAGAATCTCCAAAACCACCACCTTGCTTAGTTGCATATACACCTGGTGTAGATTTTAATACTTCAGGAAACTCTTGAGTACCTAACTTCTCCTCTATTTGAATAGGATCCAGTTTTGAAAGAGCAACTGGAGTTTTACGAGATTCAGCAATAGAAGCAAAAACAGCAACCTCTGCAATACCTATTTGCTCTGCCTCCATCAAAATGGAGCCCAAATCTATCGTTTGTCCGTCTTTAACGGTTACATCAATCTCCTTTTTTACAAATCCAACAAACTGGATTGAGATTGTTTTTTTTCCTGCTGGTACTTCGAAACTGAAGTTTCCAGACACATCGGAACTTACGCCTTTAGTGGTTCCTTTTAAAACCACAGCTGCACCAACTAGTTTTTCGTTGTTGCTTGCGTCCACCACAACCCCTTTCACAACTCCCTGTGAGAAAGAGAAGCTGGCAATACCTGCAAAAACAAGGGTTAACAGGCTCTTTTTTAGGTTTCTTACCATAGCCAATTTTTAGGTTTAGGATTAAAAACTCAAACTAAAACAATGTACACTAATTATTAGGGGATTAGAATATACAGTGTTCTTTTATTATTCGTGTGCAAAAATAGAAATGCCAATGTAAATTAACCGTATTACTTATGTTAGCAAATTGTTAAAGCCCCGCTAACTGGGGCTAAACTAGGGTAGCTTTAGCACAATCCTTTTTAAGATTATGCTTGTGGCTCCTAAGCTGCTATAAATATAGCTATAAGCGGCTTTACCTGCATTTTCAAGTTCTTGCGCAGAGGTTAGAAGCGCATTTAGCGAAAGGTTTAATTCCTCTTGGGAACTAATTGATATTCCTCCTCCACAACTCTTTAATCCTACTGCCTCGCGGAATTTGTGGTGATTAGGACCAAAAATAACGGGTATCCCAAAAACAGCTGCCTCCAAAGTATTGTGAATACCTGCCCCAAAGCCTCCTCCTATGTAAGCGATATCGCCATAGCGATAAACCGATGAGAGTATGCCTATGGTATCGATTACCAGTACCTGCGCCTTGGATAGATCCTGGTTTGTGTACTGCGTAAACCTAACGGCGGGCAATCCAATTTTTGCAATTAAGCTCTCTACTTGGTCGTTATGAATTTCGTGAGGGGCGATAATTAGCTTTAGGTTTGGCCGCTGCGAGGTAAAGTACCCAGCAATCAGCTCCTCATCCTTGGGCCAAGTGCTGCCTCCAACCAAAACTTTTGAGTCCTTAGCAAACTCCTCTATCATGGGTATCACCTTGGCAGTCTTAGCATTATCGGCTACCCTATCGAAACGGGTGTCGCCTGCAACGGTAACATTGGTTACACCAATCCCGTTTAGCAGAGCTTCTGAGTCACTACTCTGTACAAAAATGTGCTCAAAAAAGGTGAGAATACGCCTATACAAACCACCATACCACTTAAAGAATAGCTGGTCTGGACGGAAGATGGCAGATACTATATAGATGGGAATGTTTGCCCTGTGAATGGCCTTGAGAATGTGGTACCAGAACTCGTACTTTACAAAAACTACCACCTTGGGGTTTATGGCTTTTATTAACCGGCGTGCGTTACGGCGTGTATCCAGAGGGAGGTAAAAAACGTAATCGGCTCCCTGATAGTTCTTTCTAACCTCGTAACCCGATGGAGAGAAAAAGGTTAGCAGTATCTTATACTCTGGTTTTTGCTGCTTAAGTGCCTCTATTAGCGGACGTCCCTGCTCAAACTCACCTAACGATGCGCAGTGAAACCAGGCTATGGGCGCATCTTTTTCAACAGCCGCAACTAGCTTTGAATGCCATTTTTGCCTTCCCGTTATCCAAAGTTTTGCCTTTTTGTTAAACGGAGAAACAACGGCTATTATCAAGTAGTACAGGCGTATGCCTAAATCGTACAAAAGAATCATCCTCGAGTAATTAGGGGGCGTAAATTTAGCTGGTAGCCTTGATATTAACAATAATTAAAAGTCCATCGCGTTGTCTTTTATCAAATTATACCAAAAAGAGATGGCTATTTACCCTATAAAATAAGGCTTTGCGCTCTAGGCAAATTTTATTAACAATCTTTTTTTCCGATTTTCGCCCCGTTACAATCCGTGGGAACAATACCTTTACAAACTGGCTGTAAAACAACAATGGAATTGAACAAAACTAGGCTTGCTATAGTACTGCTGTTTCTATCCTGCATAGCACCAGCTGTGGGACAGGTAAATCCTTACTTGCGCTCACTAACAATAGCTCCACCCATAGATTCCGTTGTAATTGATACCCTAAGCATTGTTCCTGGCTCCCTTACGCTAACCACCAAATGCACCGCTACCATTTACTCTAGCGATTTATATACCGTTAATTTTGCAAAAGGGACTGTCGTTTTTAATCCACAGCTAACCGATACGCTTATTGCCCATTACCAGGCATTCCCCGTTAACTTTACGCAAGCCTATTGGCATAGAGACTACAAGGAGAGCCTTTCGCCCGATAGCCTACTACTACAGCCCAAACAATGGAGCAGCTATCCAGCTGAGCCATCGCCTTGGCCCAACGGACTGGAGGTAACGGGTAGCGTTATGCGAGGTGTGGGTGTGGGGAATAATCAGGATGCAACGGTAAGCTCATCGTTAAATCTGCAAATTAACGGTAACATTACCGACGAGATTAGGGTTGAGGGCGCCATTGCCGACCGTACCGTACCCTTTCAGCCCGAGGGGAATACCAGAAGACTACAGGAGTTTGAAAAGGTTTACCTCAAGGTTTACACCAATAAATTTGCCATTAGAGGTGGCGATATAGACATTAGCCCAGTAAAGCAAGGGCTACTTACCTTTAACCGGAACGTAAAGGGGATATCTTATACATATTCTCCCTCCGACTCCCTAAAGGTATCAACCGCATTTGCCGTTGCTCGAGGCAAGTTTGCCCGCAACCAATTTGCCGGGGCAGAGGGCAACCAAGGGCCATACCGCCTAATGGGCACAGAGGGAGAATCGTACATTGTTGTTCTTGCTGGCTCGGAAAGGGTTTATGTTGATGGAGTATTACTCCAACGCGGAGCCGATGCGCAGTACACCATCGATTACAACCTAGCCGAAGTTGTTTTTACTCCCCTTTTTCCTATTACATCCAATAGTAGAATAGCCGTAGAGTTTGAATACTCCGAGATGAGCTTTGCCCGTTTTACCTCTTATGTTGGTGCCGAAAAGCGGTTTAAGCGGATATCGGTGTGGGCTTCGGCCTTTTCGGAAAGCGATAGCAAGAACCAACCACTAGACCAAGACCTATCGCCAACAGAGGTAAACCTGCTTAAAGGGGTTGGCGATAACCTGAATCAGGCTTGGGTTAATACTGCACAAAGCACCGACTTTGACCCGGAGAAACTACTTTACCAACAAGTTGACACAACCGTTAATGGCACTACTTACACCATTTTCAGGCAAACATCAAACCCTAGCGCACAGGTTTACCAAGTTACCTTTTCCTACGTTGGTGAAGGCAAAGGAAGTTACACCCCCGACTTTGGTGGACTAAATGGTAGAGTTTACAAATGGGTTGCCCCAACAAACGGCTTACTACAAGGTAGCTATGAGCCCAAGCGCTTACTGGTTACTCCCAAACAAAAGCAACTTTTTGCTTTAGGTTCTGCAATAAACATTGCCAAAAAGGGAGCGCTAATGGTTGAAGGAGCGGTTAGCCGTAACGACCTAAACCGTTTCTCCACCCTTGATGCTGGAGATGATGTTGGCGCAGCTTTTACCTTCCATCTCAACAACCAGATTGGGACCGATTCTCTAAAAATGCTACAGGTTGGCCTAAGCGGTAGCCTTTACCACAAAAACTTTAGTGAGGTTGACCGCATACAAAGCGTTGAGCACTCCCGCGATTGGAACCTACCCATTACAAGCACTCCGGCTGGTCAGAAGTTCTTATCCGCATTTATTAACGCTAGGAAGGGGCAGCAATCTTTTGGTGTAACATCAGAATATCTCCTCTCCCCACAAACCGAATATACGGGTTATAGGAATGGGCTAAACTTAAGTTTACATAGCTATGGTTTTAACGTAACAGCAGCAGTAAGCCACCTCCAATCAGCCGATAGTGCCTCAAAAAGTAACTTTACCCGTTTAAACACCGCTTTAAGCAACACAACCAAGTGGTGGCAAACAGGAGTTACCCTTAGCGGCGAAAACAATCATCAAAAGTTTATTGCTACTGATATTACCGCACCAACCAGTATCCGCTGGCAGCAAGCCGAGGCCTACCTTGGTACAAACGATACGCTAAAAAACAGAGCGAAGCTATTTGCCCGCATAAGAACCGATTGGAATGCACCCGACAGCACGCTTAGAAAATCGGCCAGAGCGGTTGACCTTGGCATTACATCATCGTTTACTAAAAATCCGCGAAGCACCATTCGGCTCTCCCTTGTACACCGAACTTTTACTCCCTACGATACCCTAAGAACCAAGCAAAAACCCGAAGAAACCATTTTGGCTAAAGGAGAGTACGCGTTTAGGGCTTTACGAAACAGCCTAACAGGAACCGTTAGCGCTGAGAACGGCTCTGGGCTTGAGGCAGAACAACAATACTACTTTTTTGAGGTGCCAGCAGGGCAGGGTATTTACACTTGGAAGGATTATAACAACAACGGTGTTAGGGAAACCAACGAGTTTGAGATTGCCCAGTTTAAGGATGAGGCTACATTTATTAGGATTAACTCCCCAACAAACAAGTACATCAGGGTTCGTAATGGCAACATTGCCTTTTCTATTGAGATATGGCCAGAACGGGCAATACGAGATACTAGCCTTGTTAGCAAGGTTATAAAACGGTTCTCCAACCAACTTCACTACCAATCGGCGCAAAAACGCAACCAGCGGGAACTTGTTGCACTTGCATCGCCATTTGGAATAAACCTTAATAACCCACAGCTTATTAGCTATAACGAATCGTACCGCAACTCACTGGCTGTGAACAGGTTTAATCGCCAGTTGGGTTTCAATTTTATAATAAGCGGAGGACAAAGTAAGCAGGTACTAACCAACGGATTTGAGGTTAGGCAGCAAAGCACTGTTGAGCTATGGGGTTGGGTAGGTCTTAGCAGCCTATGGCAGCTTCGCGCAGCTTGGGTATGGCTTGATAAGGAGCAAAAGTCGGAGCTGTTTACAAACCGCGACTACTCCATTGCTGGGGTTAAACCAGAGCTGGCATTCCGTTTTAACAGCGAAAGAGGATATGAGCTGGAGCTGGGTGCGGAATATAAGGATTTGGCAGAGTCCATATCTGCAGTAGCCCTGAAATCATATACAGCAAGCACATCGGTAGTTGTTACGGCATTGGACAGGCTTAGTATGAGTGGCCGTTTCTCCATTTCTAAGATTAGCTTTAATGGCGACCCCTCAACCCCTGTTGGGTACGAAATGCTTCAAGGTTTAACAAAAGGTACCAATGCAGTTTGGGAGGCCACCATACAGCGCAAGCTATCGGCTCTATTCCAACTGGAACTTATGTATAACGGTAGGCGTTTAGGCAACGGCAATGTGGTGCATGCAGGGGTTGTGCAGGTTAGGGCGATTTTTTAGGGTTTGATTGAGATAGAACTATTTGATGCTGCATCGGCGTTGGTGGAGGTATTTTGGTAATTCCTAAATCGCCACAAGATTTTGTGGCGATACATTCTATTCGCTGGATTGTTGTTGGATTTTCAATAATTCCAATATACGCCACAGCATGC
>JABNAD010000983.1_pt1 | contig 12324 bp, 3 predicted proteins | sample 7240381 | NCBI WGS metagenome assembly JABNAD01 (sample SAMN11332834, study PRJNA596920) | anaerobic digester metagenome | biome: digested sludge; isolation source: digested sewage sludge-derived enrichment culture grown on H2/CO2 | place: Germany: Goettingen | reverse complement strand
AGCAGGTCCTGAGCATGCATCGGACGCGATTCGGTAATCAGCCTTCTGAGTGAACGCAGCAATGGTTGCAGCAGGTAGAGGCTATGTTCCGTACCGCCGTTTTTTGTGAAATCTACAATCAGCTCATCGCCTTCACCCAACATTTCCAGTTGTTTTATTCTGAAGATCAGGTAACGTTCCAGCTCACTGGATTGATCCCCGATGTGGTTCCCGCTCATCAACACCATATCGATGGGTTGAAGATCGAATACCTGTGACAGCATCAGGTTCTTCGGGGCACCGCCTGAAGTAATTTCAAAACCAATGTTGTTCCGGGCCGGAAGCATTGTACCGAGCAGGTGATTTAACGGGGCATTGGCCGTTGAGCGGGTCGTAATCCTGTCCCATCCCGGGGCACCGGCGGGCGCGTCAGGTTTTAGGGTAATGGCCATTCTTTGGGTGATGGTCTTCCCATTACGAGGGGTATTCACTATATCTGCTTCAGGAGGTGTTTTCCCTTCGGCAAGGGCCTGCAGCATGCCGCCGGCCCTTTCATAATTGCCCTGAACAACCTGGTAAACGCTCTCTGAGAGGGCCAGATCGGCAATGGCATCAAGCGATTCGGCCAGGTGGTCGATCTCCTTTGCAATGGCCAGCGCTTTAGCAGAGCCGGCTTCCGGAAGGCCATCAGGATTGGCCGGCTGCACGGGAAGTCCATAGGGATATGTTTTCCCTTTTACAAAGTGAAGAAGGTCGTACCCGTTTACCACATTGTTGGCCTCGACGGACTCTGCTGATGCATCGATGGGCTTTTCAGCCAATTTGCCGGCATTGAAGGGAAAATGGTCGCGCAGGCTGTAAATGTATTCATCCAGTTCCAGACCTCCCGGGTTATCGTGCAGTGCCCGCTCTATCTGGTATCCCAACAGGGCTGCAAGATTCTGACCGTGGCGCATCCCCTCGAGGTAGCCCATGGCTGTGCGGACACGCCGGCTGGAAAGGTTAACTGAGAATGACTGATTATTTTCCTCACGAGCATGACTGATGTAAGCATTGCGAAGAACCGCCGCGGTTACTGCATGGTTCATTGAAGGGGACAGGATAAAACCGCCATTGGCCGCGTCGCTGACCAACGGTCCCTTTTCCGGCTTCCGGAGTTCTTTTGGTACCAATTCCATATCGACCTGACGTGGAGCCGTGGCCCGGGGTTTCAAATTCTCTACCCAACCATAAGCTCCGAGGTAAAGGCCCCGGTTATAGGTGGGTTGGTTATCATTATGCGGATCGTTGTTCCGGATGTTTTCGCGGTTAAAGCGCAGGCGCCGGTTGAAGATTCCGGTAATCCAGGCATCCATACGGTAGCTGCACAGGTCAATGTGCTCGGCAAACAGGCGTTCGAGCCGGGCAGTAGGCAATCCGGCAAGTTTTTCGAGTGCCTTCCTGGTATCCGCAACCGGCCACCAGGTAGAATGGAAATTCTGATTACCGGGTATTCGGGCTGCACTCATAATTTTCTCTCCGAGAACAACGCCCCCTGTAGCAGGTACCGACACATTGAGCAGGTCCTTACCTGCAAGAAATTGCTGGCCATTCATGTTCAGCAGGTTGGGATTGATGGGGATTGCATTGGTAATCTTTTCAGCAATCAGCCAGTCTTTCCCTGCCTTTACCACCTGGTTGAGCAGCGACTGCCGCAGCAACATATACAAAAGCGCGCGGGGCGGTGTTACACCCTTACCAGTCTCATCTTTAAACAGTTCTTTTTCAATGGTCTCCAGGTCACTCAGTAACAACCAGTCGATGTAGTTGCGACGGATGTTCAGTGTCTCATCTTCATAATAGGGACGAATGCCATCCTGCTCAGAAAGCGGATGCTCCGGATCGCCGTCCACCACAGGTCCATACAGATGCTCCCTGTCTTTGAGAAACATCAGGTCCCTTATTTTCAGGTCATTAAAGGAGCCGAGACCTATAGAGCTCAGGTTCGATTCCTTGCGGTTTATCATTTGATTCCAGGTGTGATGGAAAAATTTGAATGGAGCTCCCTGGAAATTATAGTAGTTCCACACATATTCATTGGTTCCGGCCTTTCGCGAAAAATAATCGACAGAAGAAGCGTTCAAACCTACAATGTCAAGCAGACGCTGAAAGGGTTCCTTATTGTCACCGGAAAATGATACCTCTTCAGCAGCCTTTTTCCAGATGGCCGACAGCGTTCTGAGATGTTGTATAAGTCCGCTCTGGAATTTTTCCTGTTCAATTACTTCCTGCTGGCTCCATTGCCAGCGTTCAAAGCAACTGGTGAGCAAAACTCCATAGGGCTGTGAGCCCACCCTGAAAGCAGGCAATAATCCTCTTCCGGTAACATTCTCCAGGAAAAAACGTTCCAGTACCGTCCTGGTCCCATTGTCAAACGCCTCACCCAGCAATTCTTTCAGGTGCTCACCCATAGTAGCGGGCCAGAGGGCGGCGTTCATTGCAATGGCTTCGGCAATATCTTCCCGGTTCGAGTTTTCGATCGGGGCAACCGGTTCGTATTCAAGACCCAATGCTTCGGCGAAGCGGTGTCCGTCCTTCTTTAAAGAAGGATCCGTTGTACTCGTCCAATCCTGTGGGTTGGCCGCATTGGCCAGTACCTGGTAACTCTGTTCATTGGAAGGATCAAAAGAGGAAAAGCCGGAACCCACATCCTCAGAATTATTGGTGGGAGTGCCTTGTGGCGTGAAGGCCACACCACTGGTAAACCGCTGGCTTTCAAGAAGCTTTTCAACCATCTTTGCACTGTCTTCGGCATTATCAGACAACCGTAACCCAAGAACAATCAATCGGTCAAAGCCCTGTGTATCAAACGGAGCTGAAAGAGGAATCTTCATACCCATTCCCACCTCAACCGATTTTTCAAAATCGGTCATCCAGGCCATGTCCGGATCCAAAATGAGTTCGCCGGTTACTTTATCCCTTCCAAATCCGGCTTCAAGTTGTGAAGGATCAGGCCCAAGAGCAAGGGTATCGGGCACATGCCTACCAACCACGGGTGGCAATGCCTCCACAAATTGGCCATCTTTTTTGCGGAAGGTTGAAACAACAAAACAGTCGGGCAATACTTTTGCCCGGGGAGCCTGTGTCCAGCCGGCTTCTTTGGTATGCTCCGGAACGGGGAATTGCAGCTCTGCCAGATCACCGGGTGTTTCAGTCCAGTTGATGGGTCTGGTTTTCCAGGCAATGTAACTGCTTCGCTGCGGGTTAAAGTATCCCGCCAGGGCATTCCAGGCTCCCTTTTTGGCTTCTTCAAGTGCATCGGGAGAACCGGAGCCTTTTTCCCGGATACTTGTCCAGTATGCCTTCCCTGCTTCCACCTCGGTTTCCATAAGTTCTTCTTCATGGCTGGTAACCGCCACCGAGTCAGGAAAGATGCGCACCCAAAGTTCATTGCCTCCATGGACATTTTTAGCAAATTTCGTCTCAATCTTTACCGGCAGCAGCAGAAAAGGGGTGTGGTCGGGAAGCTGCTCAACGAGCGTCCATGGAGGCAGCTCCATTAACCTACTGAAAATTCCCAGGGCATTGGATTTTGATTCAAGCCAATTATTACGGTTGCCTTCGAGATCACTTTGAACAGTATTCCGCTGTTGCCTGAGTTCCTTCAGGATTCCCTGTACGTTTTCCCCTTCGCCCCGAAGCTCCAATCGGGCAATTTGCTTGTCCAGCTTAACCAACAACTGCTGCTTCCGGCGGACCGTGGTTTCCATGAGATCCCGTTCACCGCGGAGTGCAGAAAGCTGCTTTTGTATGTTTATTAAATCGCTCATTGACTGTTGTTTAAATTTTTCAACATCTCTCTTGAATGTACTGCAACCAGCACGGGTTTTTGGTATAGGATATAGGCCAGGTCGGCAGAATGGCTGTTCCAGCTGATTCCATGCGGATCGGTTCCCTGAGGCACAGGGTTAAGAACGGCTCCCGCATCAATCAGGGCCACATCATTGCCCAGGTTTTGCCACGACATATTGTCCCATTTGAACTCGCTTGGATTGTCCGCCGGATCCTCATCCAGGCCGAAACGTGGCTCACCGGGCACTTCCTTGATCACAAAAAACCACCCGAGTTGATCAGCGGGAATGCTTGCCCTGGCCCGGGCTGTTTCTTCAAGATCGGGATGCCCTTTCGCTTCAACTATGGTCAGATCAAAACCCAGAAAGGTTATGTCGGGCTTTACTTCTGCCTTGTAAATCGGATACAGGATATTGGAGTCATTGAGGTTGGGATTTTCACCGGTTTCATCCCAGATCACCAGATTGTCAGGGTGCTGAGGATCATCATCCCATTTGGCCCGCATGGCATATACGATGGTATTGGGGTAACGCTTCAGGATATCACCCCGGATGACCAATACCAGTTGCTCCTTATCGCCCCCCTGTTCCCTGTGATTGTGGGTACCCAGGCGGGTATGTTTACCCCAACGATGGATCTCGGGAATATCCCTGAGTTTCTCCTCCAGTTTTTCTTGCGAAAGATTTTCCTTATCCACATAACCATCCACATTCCAGAACTGCCTGAAATAACTTCCCCGCAGATCTGACGGATACTCGCGCCAGAGCAGTTCCCTGGAAAACTCGTGGTTCAGCCCGACCATATAGGATTCGATAAATTGTTGATTGGTCACCATAAGCGAGATCGTATTGGGCGGAATCAGGTTGAGATTGGGCACAAACAACTCGGCAGACTCATCGCGCAGCGGCTCATACATCGCGTTTTTGAAGTGCGGATAGGCCATTACTTCCACGATGCGCTCCATACCGGAAATATCCCCCGGTTGAAACTTCCATTTGTCGGCATACTTCCCGATATAGTCCTTATAGGAAAAACTGCCGGCGACCAATTGTGGTATTACCCTTTTGGGGAAGGAAAGTACCGGATTTACAGCTGTCATCACCTTGGTGTGTGCATTCCCGAAATCGAGGGGTTGCCGTTTGGGTAAAGGCGGGGGAACGATCTGAAGTTCTCCGTGAAACTCCATAAGGGCATCCCTGAATTCCTGCGCAACCGGCGCTTCCTGAGAGGCGGGTGTCCCGGGCGGCAGGGCTGCCGATACCTGACCCGGTTCTATCCCCGGATCTGAAAGTGTAAATACAGCCCGCAGCGGAATTTCAGATACAACTCCGGGTGTCATTCTTTCAGGAGTAAAATTACCTGCTACTTTCCCGAGCTCAACCGCCTGCTCCGGATCCGGCAAAGGACCTTCTGTTCCCGATACCCCCGGATCGGCAGGATGTGCATTTTTGTGCCTGAGATAGAGCCAGATTGCTGCTGCGCCAACAGCCAGACAGAAAAATTTCACCAAAATGCTTCCGGTTAATCCCAGAATCAGCAACAGAATCAGCAACAGGAGAACAAGAAGCCACTTGCCGTAACGTTCAAAAAATGAAGGCCGGGCAGCATTTGCCAGGGAATTCAATCCATCCGAAATACCCCCTAATGTCGGGGTACTCTCCGGCAGCGCCAATGGCGGAGCAGCACTGATCTTCCCTTCGTTCAACTGTTGGATAAGGGTCGCGATGTTATCGGCCGGATTTCCGGATGGGAACATACGCCTGGCATACAAGCCCCGCGGACGGGTCATTTTACGGAAACCTCCGGAGGTAACGGCGACCGGTAAGTTGCTGTTTTTAGTAAGATAGCGGATCGTAAACGGACTGCCTTTGATTTTTGCATGAACAGCTGAAGTAATCTGAAAAACCCGCTCCGGCACATTACTTCTCAGGTGTTTATCATACATCATCTGTGATACCCACATCGAAAGCTGCGTGTACTGGATTTTGCGATTCATTTCAATCACATCGCCGATCTGCTGCCAGGCTTTTCGCATGTAGTTTTCCTGGTTTTTCCTGACTACAAGGGTGCCCATACCGCTGGTTGCCCGCCAGCGTGGATCCCGGTTCAGATCGCTTACCCATCCTGAATCGGCCGTCTGCAGGCTCAACCGGTCAACGATTGCATGCCAGTGACCATATAGCGGTGGGGCAATTACCGGGTCATCTGCAGGTTTAGCCCCCCCCTCCTCTAAGAGTTCGAATTGCAGGTTAACAACCGGCTCTAATTTCTCTTCAAAATCGCTGTCATCAGATAATGGAATTGAACGGGTGGTCGGAGCTTTCAGCGCCCCTTCAAGGCCGACAATATCCAGCGGGTGTGTAATCCCCTTTTCAACATCAGTGTATTGCGTATGCACATCCACTACTCCAAAGCCGGGTTGCTGCACATCCATGTTACGGATGCCAACGCGGGGATCCATATCCCTGGGTACCAAACGTCTGACAAGGGTTTCAAAATCGCCTGCTTCGCTGGTGCTGAAGAACCACTCATGGTAAACCGGAAACTCAGTTTGCCCGTTTGCCCAGGAAGATGCATTACCTGCTTCATTATCAGCTACATTAATTCCAAGTCCTGCCTTTCTTCCCACTTCAAATGCCGGGATTACAAATGCATAGTAGCGGGTTTTGGGCTTCAGGTGCCGGGGAGATATAAGGCGTGATATCCCTTTATCGGGATTATTTTTCAGTATGTTTTCAAGTGCATTGTGATCTGCCTCAGAAAAATCATGATCGTTGAGGGCCGCATTGTTGATGATCTCATTGATGTGGACATGCGCCCATGCCCAGGTTTTATCGGCAGCCGGCATAAAGGTCTGCCAGTTGGCTCCATTCAGCTTTACAGAGGTGAGCGGCCTTCCGGGCATGGTTATCCGGTCGAATTCATCTTCACACAGCACCATCAGCGCCAGCCAGGGGCTCAGTCGGTGACCTGCCGGTGGTACGGGTGAATAGCGCCAGGGAAAATCTTCATCATAAAACTCGATGAATGCCAGGTAATTCGGTTCGAAATCGGTGACCCAGTTGCGTGGTTCCGTGCGTACCACCATCTGTGAATTGATCCCGATAATATCACCGGGACCAATAAGCCGCAGTTTTTGGGTTGCAGTGCCGGTGAGCAGGCCTTCATTACCGTTCTTCGATTTACGTGTTTCCACCGTGAGAACGGCGTCCATCTCTGCCCGGGGCCCTGCATCTGCTGCCGCCGTTATCTGGTTTGCGATGCCCCGGCGGAGCCAGGGTAAAAAGGAATATCGGGCTATAGCCATGATAAGTCGTTTTTTTTGTTAATCCAGTTGATATGCTGCGCTAACCTGAAGCTTTGACGCCAGGCCAGGATCCTTACCGATGAGATTTATTCTTGCCACATTGGCTTCGGCCTCCGTTTCGAAAATGAAGGATTCTCCATAAAGAGCCATTGTATCGGAATCGGCAATGACAAACTGCTCCGGTTTCACCTTCAGTTTCGGAGGGTCAATTACTGAAGGCCTTTTCGGTTCGAAAGCCATCGGTGATTTTGCTACGGCACTGGTCTTCAGGAAAACATTAAACAGCTCTGATGCAAACTTCCATAAACGAACCGGCCGTTTTTCAGGGATGTAGATTACCTCATACACAACTTCAAGCGCCGTTACATAGCTCGATTTTAGTTTATCTGATCCCTTTAAGCGCACACCTCCTGGCATAGGTGAAAAACTCTGGCTCGAGAGCTTGTCGGCATCTTTCATTTCCCGGAACTGTGCCGGAGCGAACTGCTCCTTCAGGACATCCAGGCGATCAGATCCAAAGGTCTCGGTTCCGATAAGCAGGGATTTTATATTAAAGTAGCGGTGATCTTCGAGTGGCGAGTTAGCCCCGAATTTATTGATATCCATATCCAGGGGCGCCACTTTTTGGGTGACTTCAAGGATGCCGAATGGATGCAGGATAAGCTTGTCTGCCATCTCTTCGACGGGAATTTCACGCAAAGCAACAAGCAGATTGGTATTGGCAGGGAGCGATGCTCGCCAGTTAGCGGCCTTCCTGAATGCCTCAAGCAGCGGATCAAACACTTCGATTGGCGGCAAGGTCTTGCGACGGTCTTCGCCGAAAGTAACATCAAAGTGCACGGTAATGCTGATATCAAAGAAGAAGAAGCTGATTGAGATGTTGCCTTCCCCGTAAGCATGCCATGGCGACGGTCCTTCAAGCACAAAACGCAACCGGATACTGAGCATATCGGCACCAAATATCCTGACTGCCAGCATTGCTCCGATCTCCACAATAAACATAAAGGGGTTGAACTGGATCAATGCATCAAAGGAAAGATAACCCTTAAGGGAAGCCGGACCAGCAGAAACCAGAAGAGATAGCTTGCATCCGAACTGGAAGGTATTGCTGGTAATGGCAAGATAGGATTCGGCACGAAGATCAGGGTTACCGCTGAAAATAATAATGGCCAGCCGGCGCATGGATGGCAATCCCATTGGTGGCGGAGTATACGCGGGATGGAATCCGCCAACGGTAAACAGGAAATTGGCATTATCGCCCCAGTAAATCCTTATTGCCATATCACCTGTAAGGGCAAAGGTGAGAATACGTGAGTTGAACAGCGAAGCATCGAGGGTGAACTGCTTCTTCTCAAAATCGATGGTTGCCAGAAAGTTGATCTGGATATAGATGATGGCAGCTTCCTCTGTCGGAAGGTTTAGCCGCATTACCCCAAGCACAGCAAGCAAAACAGGATTGGGCACAACAATGATGATTCCGAGTTCCACGCTCACCAGCGTAGGAGTGCCCCAGCCAAGTTTGGCCATTGGGCCGAAGACAAACTGATCTTGCCTCGGCGGGAAAATCCGCTTGATGTCGTTGATGATCCTCTGGGCATTTGCAACAATATCGGCCGGAAACAGGATGCTGTTGAGTGAGCCATCAAAAACGCCCAAACGCAACGGTTCCAGGTTCATTGTGCGATTGAGCCCAAGAATGCCTCCCACACCATTCAGGGTAAAGCCAAAACCTAACTGAATCGGGATAAATTCAGCGGTTATAATGATCAGCAGGGAAAATCCTTCTGTACCATCGGGCATTTTGGTATTCAGGATACCGATGGCTTTGAGGGCAATCACGCTCTGGAATTCAAGCTCCAGTCCACCTGCATACTCGCCTTTTTCAACATTCAGAAACAAAAATCCACCTCCTGTGAAGCCTCCGGCATTGATGGATAATCCAACCCCTGTAGGCCATTTGAATTCCGGAGCAAAATTTACAGGACCCAGGTTTCCGTTGTTGTCTCCCGGAAAGGAGAAAACAGCATTGAAGCCGATGCCTTGCACCATGGCCGTTAAAGGCCCAAGCGAACCCTGAATATCAGCACCCAACGAGATGGGGATTTTACCTGATTCTGGCCGCACCCCAATTGTAAATCCTTGTATCTCAATGGGCCCTAGGGAGATATGGGTAGGCAGGGCGATCTCGAGGCCGCCGCTGCCCAGAAAATAAATCCCCTGTTTACTCGACCAGCCAACGATGAGATCAAAATTACCTTCAACCCCGTTGTCGCCTAATATCATCTTCAGGAAACTATCGCCCTTTCCGGCTTTGATTACCAGTTTACCTCCAAGGAGTTCCGCCTCGGCAAGGATCTCCTGTTCACCATTGGTTGCAATGGCCGCTCCCAGTTTTATCGCGAAACTGTCAATCTGCAACCTGCTGCCATCGTCTGTGCCCAGAATTATCATGGGTTCCCCGGGTGTAGCATATTGAAGTCCCAGTTTCAGCCGCAGGCTGGAAGGTGGGGCCACGCCACCACTACCAATGATGTCGGTGAGAATTTTAACTTTGTTGTGACGGATAAGCATTCCTACACCCGGATTGAGGTCAGCGCTCAGGTCAAGCAGAAATTTCAGCCGGTCAGAAAGATCGATGGCTTCTGCCACTTCCCCACTGGCAAAAGGCAGAAATGCAATACCCGGCATTTCAGAGGCTGTCTGTGGTAACAAATAAACCGCAACCCCGGTGGAAAAGTGAAGGGTACTCGAGTTGTCTTCGAGCAGAACGAACTTAAGCTGCAGTGGTTTGATTTCAGAGGGATCGAGAGCTCCATTTGTAAGAGCGGCCTTAATTGCCGGATGAATGGCTTCCTGCCTTACGGTAAAACCGAAAGCCGACCCCAGTCGAAACAGGTTATCCCAAAGGGCATCTGCTTTAAAGGCGGGCGATCCCCATTGATAAGCATTGGTAAAAACGGCAGCAGGATTGCTGAAAAAATTACCGAGATCGTCCAGTGCAATCTCCTTCTTAATGTAAGGAATTCGTTTTTTTGCCGGTTGAGCATCCTGAAAAGTGACCCTTATGACACCTGCCGCCGATAATAACCGACCTAGTCCGGCCTGATTACCCTGGAGATATTCAACTATAAGTGTTTGGATCAGTTGAGCCGGAAATTCATTTTTAAATTCGTTTATATCCACTGTTCCAGGCAACCAGGCTCCCGGATTGGAGCTGAGATTTTTAATACTCCCCACCAATCCGGTTATCTTTGTCATGAGACTCGTTACATTGGTGCTGTTCAGGTCGCCCGCCTCCAGTGTATCTACGATGCCCTGTACAGCAGTGCTGAGGCTCTGTATAGTTGGCGGCAGGGTGATGATATCCCAGCCAAGTCCGGCCATAAAGGCTGAAAATTCCCGGGGACCGGCAAGTGCATCTTTGAGTGGAACGAAGACAGACGCGATCTCTTCAGCGAGAACGACCAGGGTTTCACGGTTGTTTTCCATGGTAGCGTATTGTATATGATGATGAACTCCGGAAAAGTTCCGGGGGTCAGACAGTCAGAAAAAACCGTGTATCCGATTCAAGCAACTGTTTCGTCACTGGAGTCGGGTTGCCGGCATATGGATAAAAATTGTAGAACAGATTGCTGGTGGCCGGGTCGGTGATGGGAACAATCAGGGTATAACGATGACGGGTTCCCACACAGCGTAAAACATGCGTCTTACTATTATAACTGAAAGCCCAGGTAAATCCGTCAACAAACTGGTCCAGGTCATCGTATTCATACCGGGCATACATGGGAAAAGGGTGTGTTGCCTGGTAAACCGGTACTCCGGCCATGCTGGTTTTCATATCCGCCTTTTTTGCAGTATCTGAGGATGGCGGTGAACCACTTCCATAGTTTACAGAAAAAGTGAAACGTTCAGCATCGTGCCGGAAACTTTCGTCTATCGTAAGCCGTAATGAATTAATGGGACTGCCATGGTTAGGTATCAGCGCAGGGCTGAGGTTGATGGTAAACCTCCTTTCCCTCCGGCCCACACTTATATTGGTTGGAATATGGGTCCGCCAATAATCAGCAGGTAATGCGCTGTTATCTATAAATGTCAGCCCTGCAGCCCCAAAAGCAGCAAGCAAAGCATTTCGGTTGGCAAAAGCGGTCGCCTGTACCACACTGAAATCGTATCCCAGATATTCGAGTACTCCAAGGTCGGTCCTGACCCAAACTTCATGAAAATGTTTCGGGGCTGTAACAGGGACAGCTCCTCCCAGCGCGGCCTTGATTTTTTCAACAAAAGGAACGGCATAATCCTGGCCGATTTTACAACCTTTTATATGAAACTGACTTGCAGCGCCGCGGACTATCGCTGGAATTTCAACAACATTTGTCGCGTCCGCAATTTCCAAAACTTCGTAGGTGGTGTGTGTGTCCGGATTTCCATCTCCATCTGCATCAATATCGGCAAACTGTATTTGAAGCCAGCCACCATCATTGCCATGCGAAGCGATAAGCATATCTTCAACAGGCCGGGCTACTCCGGCACTAGTTTCAAGATGGTCAATAAACTGATCTACTCTGATTATTCCGGCCTGATTGACCAGAGTGGTGTTGGGACGGTGATTAAACAGGTCCTTCATGATATTGTCATACCCGGTGGTACCCGGTGCAAAGGCATAGTCCATATGAATATATTTGTTGTAAAAACCGTAATTAACCGCAACTTATGTGAACGTAAGGTTCCTCTAAGTCATTCGCATTCAATTATTCAATTATTCAACAAATCCATTGCATTCAAAAACATGCTGACCGTACCTAAACAGCCGAATAAATATCCAATCCTAAGAGCTAATTCTGAATTTCAGGCTTCTGATTCAAATTGCGGGAGCGCTGAAACAGGACCCCAAACATATCTCCCAAAGGCAGAATGAGAGATTTTTACTTACGATTCTTTAAAGTTTAATATAAAACTCTCCGCTTTCTCGTTTGGTTCAATCTTACTGACATCCAAGGCATTACTTTAACAAATATTTAACAGTCAGGGTGATAATTGCCGAAAAATACAGGCTGAAATGAAAGAAAACACATGACTTAAACTGCTAAAAAAGCGGGGGGTGTAAAATTTTTTAGCACTTCGGGTTAGAATCGCTTACAGGAAAAAAATGAACTTTGCTCATCCGTTATTATACCAGTAATTATTTGACACAGCAATTGCAAGCCTAT